>Ga0123341_1000817_pt1 | contig 21346 bp, 10 predicted proteins | sample Turbeapinknodule_FD_89959 | JGI IMG/M metagenome (GOLD analysis project Ga0123341, IMG submission 89959) | Root nodule microbial communities of legume samples collected from Mexico - Turtle bean Mexico pink nodule | ecosystem: Host-associated > Plants > Roots > Nodule | place: Mexico: Nepantla...
CACTTATGAGGATTTATTGCTAATTTACATATAAAATAATCCCTAAGTTATACCTTTTTACATTTTTATGAGCTTTATTTGAATAAGAGAACTCAAATTTGGTGTTAACTGCAGATTTTTAGGGAGGATTGAAGATTTAAAGTAAAGGAGAATAATTTGAGCTAAAAAGAGAAAGTTGGAAGGTCCCAAAATGGAAAAAGATGCAGAGAAAGATTGAGCATTTTTTTTTATGTTTTATCACTTAGCCCATTAGCGCAACACATGAAGCCACCTAACCCTAGAAAGTTAGGATAAATAGGGGGCTAGAGGTTCAACCCTAGTGTGCCAGATTGAGGGAAAACACCATAGAGTGAATTGTAACCCAATTGGGAGAATGGAAGGTGCTAGAAGTATGCGTGTCTAATTCTACCCTTTGGGATTGAGAGTAATCTACTCAAATTCTTATGTATTGAGGTGATATCTTATATATTAATATTCAGTTCTTGATTGATTATTGGTATTGTTGTTTTACTTTTAACTTTCCGTGACAAATTGAGAATCTTAAATCTGTCCAGGAGGTATTTTTAGGGTTTGTACCTAAACAAAAATACTTAACATATTTGAGTGTTAGGGATAGACTTGAAATGTTAATTGTCATTAACGTCTGAATGTGATTCTAAGTTGTTTTTATAAATATGCGAGGGATCGATATTTAGGAAACATTCTTAAGGATTTTATATGCGAGGGATCGATATAAATGAATTTTCTATGGGCATCAATTTCAATCAAAGAACTTAATATTAACATGCTAATCAAAATACATGAGAGTGAGATAGATGAAACCCAATCCCTATTTTTCCAATTGAAGCAACTAGTTCTTTGTTTGATTTCTTATTGATAGTGCCAACATAATCAATTCAAAACTCTTTTTCTTGTTTTGTGTTATATTTAGTGATTATTGTACTCGATAATTCATTGTTCCTTGTGGGATCGATATCCGTCCTTAGGGACAATTATTACTTCTGACAAACTCGGTGCACTTGCCGTAAAAAGTCATCAACAACCTTCTCCTAGCTTATGTTTCTAAATCTGGTCAAGTGTCATTTATGGCTTAAACAAGCTATTCGAAAATGGTACATGCAACTCTCTTCTTTCTATTATCCAATTGTTACCATTACTCAACATTATATCATTCTCTATTTCTCAAGCTTTTTGCATCTCATTCCACAACCCTTCTTGTTTATGATGACATCATCCTAACTAGTGATGACCTTGCTAAGATATCTCTTATTACCTCTTGTCTTGATTCTACATTTAAGAAAAAGGATCTTGGAAATCTTAAAATTTTCCTTGGCCATGAGGTATCTTGAGATAAATCAAACATCCATTTATGGCAAACAAAGTATACTTTGGATTTACTTTTAGGTAATTGTATGCTTGCTTTCGGCCCCATTTCTACTTCGATTGACTAAAACATTTGTATTTATTATGCTTTGAGTGATGTACTTGAAGGTGCAATTGACTCCATAAGGGGGGTTAATTGAGCCTGAACTCAATTCTCAAAATACAAAACAAACAAATGTAGTGTCTAAAAGAGTATAAAGTAGATACAAATTTATACTAGTTCACCCAACAATTAGGGATACGTTCATACCCGTTAAGCAACTCGCTTAAGAGTCTTTAACTAAATGCATTTTAACATATCTTCGGGTACACTGAGTTTTAACACCTTTACAAGAATGAATATTCAACACCTATCTAGACACACAAGTTTTAACACCTCCAAGAACGAGTATTTTACACCTCTCCAGGTACACAGGTTTTAACACCTCTCCAATAATGAGTATTCTACACCTTTCAGGTACACAAGTTTTAACACGTTTCCAAGAAAGAGTATTCTACACCTCTCCAGGTACATGAGTTTTAACACCTCTCCATGAATGAATATTGTACACCTTCCATGAATGAATATTATACACCTTTCCATGAATGAATATTCTACATCTCTCCAGGTAAACAATTTTAATATCCCCTAGGTCAATACCTCTTTCAAAAAATGAGAAAAACACTATCGACAGAGAGAGCAATGCCAACTCATTGGGTATACTTCATAGAGTATAGGATTTACAAGGTTTAGCACACAACCCAACTCACTAGGTGCTTCTACGAAGCAAGTATAATATGTACAAACTCTAACATAAACTTGTATATTTTTTTTGAATCATTATTCTGTGTGTTTCTTCTTTGCCTTATTAGTCATTATATAGTCTTCAGAATGTGACCGTTGAAGCTTCATGTATTATATTTCTTCAAGTATTCGTTAGACGCTCAAAATGGTAATTCTTGCTTTGATTGATTCTTTCGCATCTTGAACGTGTGAGGAAATTCAAATTGTTTCTATTTATTCCTCATATATGATTATTGTAGCTTTAATCTTCTTAACTCAATCTGCTTATGAAATTTGCCATGTTGTTCCTTCTCCAATGCAGTAAATGCTCGAATAGGAAACATTTGCTTTGATGCAATATACACGTCTCCAACATATATTTGCACTTTCAAATTCTTTATGTATTTATATAAATTTTGAACGTTAAGGCTTGATACTTCTATATTTGACTTTGCTCAATTCTCAAGTTTCTCTTTCATTGTTTTCATGATAGATGCTCGAAATGGAAACCTTATATTCTGAAAGATTTGTCATGACTTGAATGTTTGTTGAGTCTTGAAGTCTTTCTTTGATTGTAAATATTTAATCATTAAAGCTTGAATCTTCCTTGAATTCTGACTTTGTGAAACTCATACTCTAGCATCTCCATTTTATCATTAGATGCTCTATAAGGTAACTTCAACTTTGACAATATCTTACAGGTCTTGACCAATTAATGTCACACGGTTTTGGACTTTAAACTCTTTCCACGTTAAGAGATATTTGAACGTTGAAGCTTTTGAATCCATTTAACTTGAGTAATTGTTCAAATATGCACACTTATTCTTCCTTCATGTAGTAAATTCTTTATAGGGAAACTTTAGCTCTGGTGCAATCTTCATGTCTTAAACATACATTTGAACTACCAACTTGTTTATCCATTCGTAGAAATCGTAACATTGAGCCTTTATCATCTATGTACTTGAGTATTTCTTTGTTGTACTATTCATATTCTTTTTCGTATTAGATGCTCAATTTGGAATGTTTGGATATGAGCCTTTAATGTGTCATATAACTTTTTTGTGCTTTTGAATCTTCCTTCACTTTGTATTTCTTTGTTCGCAACAACTTGATATGACTTTGATCTTCATTTGCGCGAATCTCGTTTCCCAACTTCATCTCTTTCCTATTAGACACTCAACTAGGAAATTTTGACTTTTAGCTTTATAGGGTCTTTATGTACCTTTGATAATTTATGGAAACAATATAAGTACCAGTGAACAAAATAATCATCATAATAAAGCATGAGTATTACTAAAATAATATCTTTCATTATTTTTTAATTATCCAATCCTTATATTTTAGGATTTTACACTGTAAATGCCTTTTCAAATAGTTTCCAAGTTAATACAAGATTTGAACATTGAAGTATAATCAAATTTTAACTTGATATATTTTCGCAAAATATATTTTGAAAAACTATTTAATATGGGAAATATTCGTGCTCCATTTTTTGAAAACTTTCTAGTAATACATTTTTCATTTGAAGATTTTCCATTACAATTTTAAACTTAATATTTAAGGCATAGTTGTATTCGAAATAGTTTATAATCAATATAAAAAATGTATTTCATCCAACATTAAAGCATATAATATTTCAGATTTTCAATGTGATCCATTTTATGTTTTAAAATACGAAAGCTTTCCAAAATCATTTATTCATAAATCTTATTTGAAAACTATATTTTATATGAATTAAGAATATCAAATAAGTTTTGAAAATATTAACACAATGATAGAAAGTGTTCTATGAATGCAAGAGTTAAGTATAAACACTCCCTAATATAGTAAACCGTCTGACGAGTAGAAGATGAGGTGATCGTTTATCATGTTCAAGCTTCAATGACTGTCTAGTGTGTCCATAAGCAATTTCTTGATAAGCTTTGTTTGTGCTTTTGGAGTCATATGCATTGTTGTGTCCTTTGGACGCATCTTATTAGACCATCTGGAACGTTCCAATACTATGAGATTGTCTAGCATATTTCTTCACAGTTGGACTCTCTAGCTAGTCAACTTTTCCACTTTGATTGTTCTCTTTACAAGATATAAACACTCATAGATTCTGAGACTAAGACTAAGTCATTTTCTATTGTGACTTTATTAGATTGTCTAATGTATCTTTTCATTGTGAGATTGTCTAGTGAGTCTTGCTCATCTTTCTAATTGGAGATCGTCTGATATTGAGATAAGGATAAGATCATTTGATAAGATTATCTAGAGTTAATTCTTCAAAGACCGTTTGATGAGATCTTCTATTATGACCTAATGCTAAAGGATCGTCTAATGAGATTATTTGACAAGTTTAAATAAGTTAGAATGCCTAATGGGTCTTTAAATAAATTTGCACACTTAGTAGCTTCATTAGACATCTTAACACATTTTATAGTGTTTATTATCATCAAAAGACTTTTTTTATGTTGTGAGACATTTTGATGGGTGATAGATCGTCTAATGACTTAACAATACTCTCTTATTAGTCTATATATTGACAACTGATTGACAAACTTATATACTTAACACTTATCTTTATATCACATATATTGTTCAACATTTGAGTCAGTTTGCTTCATGCCCAACTTTATATCAGCATCAAACAACTTTTTTATGTTATTTGCTATTTGAAAGATATGCCTGAGTTTGTCATTTTTCTCGCTACTGATAATATTCTCCAACTTAAGGCCTTCATTAACTTGATTGGGCATGTTGCATTGATTCTCGTTGCTCTATTACTGACTTTTTGATTTATCTCAATTATTCTTTAATTTCATTGAATTTTAAGAAGCAATTATCTGTTTCTAGGAGTTCTTCAGAGGTAGATGTCATGCCCGCTTCAATGGTTGATGTTTCTATTTGAAGATTTTTGTATTCTGTTTATTCGTCCATTTTTGTTATATTGTGATCATCAATATGCATTAATAATTACTTCTAATTAGATCTTTCATAAAAGAACTAAGCATATCAAGATTGATTGTCACATTATTAAGAACAAAGTTAATATTGGTTTGCTCAAGCTTGTGTTCATCTCTTCTTCATTAGAACTTGCCAATAATTTTATAAAGGCCTTATCTCCTATTGTGTTGTAAACTATTTGTTTCAAGTGGGAATATTTAATATTCATTATGAAAATATTTAATATTCATTCCCTACTTGAGGGAGTTCTCAGTTATAATGATAACTTTCTTTTAGTTTTGTTATTAGTTTGTTATGTGTTTTTTTAGAATATTTTTCAATTGCACGTATAACTTTTCCTTTTCTCATTTTATATATTTTCATCTCTTAATACTAAGATGAGAAGCCAGAAGCCTTTTTAATGTTTTTTTTTTGTTTTTTTAGTTTCTTCCATTGCATTTCTCTAATAATTTTTTTTCTTATAATAATTGTACTGGACAAGAGTGCTAGAATGCTCGGGACCTCGGTCTAGGCATGTGGATATGGTCAACTCGACTTTGGGCCCAAAGGCGGGTCATGAGTTTGGCCAAGTTTTGTTGATAAGCCCGATGAAGAAAATTAAAATAATAAGTTTGGTCATATATTAATATAAAGCTCTTAATTAAATATATATGTCGATATATGTTAAATTGTTAGAATAAAATATATGTGAATATACATAGAGTTGTTTGTTAAATAGAATATATGTGCATAAGGTTGTTAATTGAATATATGACGATATTAATTAAATGGTGATCATCCGAGAATAAGGGTGCACGAGATTCTCTTATGCAAGTTAGCACCATGAGTAAAGGTGCCCGTAGGCAAAATATTATTTTTGTTGAGATTATATTCTCCTAATAGAAAGTTGTCAAAGAGATAGTTATAAAAAGAGCTTGAGGAATACTAGACTGAAACTGAATACTTATCTTATTTTGTATGCTCTCACTGACTTGATCGTCAGAGTGTGATCAACAGGTAGAGCCCCTCTGTCCCAATGGAGCCGTGTTCCAGTGCAACGATAAGACGCATAACATAATATAGAGGAGATAGGTTAGAAGCGAAGCTTTCCACCATAATCAACCGGCGAGAACAATAATATTTAAAAATAATGTGTTGTGGTATGACCAATAGTTTCACATTGCTTAGAAGTTGAAGTAAAAAACAATTTAAATACACATTTTCTTTGAAAAGTTAAAAGAAACAACAAAATCATCTACAGTAATAAAAAAAAAAAAGTTTACAAACCTTCATTCTCCTTATTACAACTTTTTACAATTTCAAAATAAAAATATAAACACATTTTTTTTTATCTTTATCATTATGACACATATTACATTACTCAATAAAAAATTATAATTAAAATGTTTTCTAAAGCATCTGTCTGTAATATATTGGACAGAAAACTTTTCTACAATTTCAGTGAATTGTTATTTTTTAATTTACTTTTTTTCCTGACTCTTCCGAATATTTTAACCAAAAAACCTTAAACAAATAACATAATAGGGAGACGACCACGAACACGAACACGAACTCAAACCGTTTAAGCTTTCCGAGTTTTGACCTACAACACTCGAATCCTCTCTTGTGTTGTAGCCGCCTCGTGACCAGCAATGGCGGAAACTACTGCCGACAAATCTCAATCTCTCGCCGAGGTATTCTTCCTACATCTGTCTTCAATCTCTTTCCCCTTTCAATTCCGCTTCCAGAATATTCCTTTTCATTGGAGTTCCTCTAATCTTATTATCCATCGAAATTTCAAATCAGACCTAGATTTTGTATCTCACAATCTGGATTTCCTTCAACTCTGGATCAGGTTTCAGCTGCGAATATTTTTGGTAGAACAGTGTTTTTTAAAGTGCTTTCTAGTGTATGTTATTAAAAATTGAAAATGGTGCTGAACTTAATCCCTTACATTTTGTAACTGTTATATCTAATGATAATTGTAAGCCTGATCTATATCATGGACACTGAGTTAAGTCTCTATGTTGGCCGAATAACGTTATTCCTGTGTCTGTTGTTTTAGGTTTTGGTAGGATTGGTGTTATATTGGAATAATTGAGGTTTAAAATGTTGATTTATGTATTGGATTTTTTAAAATGAGTTTGGAAGGATTCGTTTTTGTTTGGATGATAATGTAAAATCACTTTAGGACTGTTATTATAGATATGCTCAGTGGGTAGCCTACATACTGAATCAGTTTTGTCAATGTAAAAGGAGCAGATTTCAATTCTATCAAAATTAATTCTACTCAGAATGATTTTGAATAAAAAAAAGAAGCCCAAACAGAAGTACTGTTGGAATGAATTTTATATGCTGCAATTGGGATTTTGAATCAACCAAGTTGTCATTAATCTTGCATTCCATTTTACTTCAATTTTCCTTTTATTTTGTATGGCTTATATAATTATAATGACAAAATTAATTGACACGAGATAACATAACATTGGGGGTTTTGCACGTTATTTGTATGTATGTATGCTTACTCCTTTAGCATATGACTAAATAATGAAATTACCAGCATTATTTGTTGTTGGATAAATCATTTATGTGAATTCCATGTCATGAATTTTTGAACTTCCGTAGAATTGCCGAGGTAAGATGTGATGCTAGCTTCTAACTTTCCCGTTTGGTAGACATGATCTTTTCCCTCAATTTCCTCAGCTCAATTTACATTTTTTTATGCCTCAAATCTGCATTCTTTTACACTCTGAAGGTTGAATTTTTGTTTTCATAGTGTTAGATAAGGCAGTGACGTGTTTTATTGACTTGCAGCAATATCATGTGAGTGACAAGCAGGAGAAAGCAGCTGTAGTTGAAAAGCCTGTTGAAGTCAAAGAAGTTGAAATCCCAAAGGAGGCTGCTTCTGTGGAAGCTGTTGTTGAGAAAATTGTGGAAGAAAAAACTCCTGTTGCCCCTGCAATTGCTCAGGAGAGTAGTGAAGTAAGCCCTCCTCCTGCTGAAGAAACCACTGAAGAGCAAAGTAGTGGAAATGTTGAAGATAACTCTGGCAATGAAGATGCCGCTGAAGAGACCCCTGAAATCAAGGTGACATTTACTTGAATCACTTTTATAGAATTAGTACATGAGTTCATGATAAGCAAGGTTGGCACTCCTTCCTTCAATTTTTCATATTTGTGCTATTATTTTCCAGCTTGAAACTGCTCCAGCAGATTTCCGTTTTCCAACTACAAATCAAACCAGGCATTGCTTTACCCGATACATTGAATATCATCGGTGAGTTATATGTCGTTGGCTTTTATTTCTGCTGAGCTCGTTGTTCACATTTCTCAAACACTGTTACTTTCTTTTAATATTTCTACTGAGCTCATTGTTCACATTTCTCAAACACTGTTACTTTCTTTTAATATTTCTACTGAGCTCATTGTTCACATTTCTCAAACACTGTTACTTTATTTTAATATACCAAACTCGTGTGCAGATGTGTAGCTGCAAAGGGTGAAGATGCATCAGAATGTGACAAGTTTGCTAAGTATTATCGTTCTCTTTGCCCTGGTGAATGGGTATGTATTTTACCATTGAACATTGTTGATTATCTGTTAAGTGCTAGGGTCTTTTTGTCCAATGAGATTTATTTCCTGACATTTCCTTTCGAGAACATGAAATTCCTATCTGTTTATGGTCTTATTGTATTCTTTTGCATGGAAATGGAATTACATTCTTGCTAGTAATATAATTTTTTATAAAGAATTTCGTCTAGTATTCTACAATTTAGCATTCCTTTTGTTTTCTATGCACTTCTCAAGATGTTTGACTAAATGCTAAATTGAAAAAAGTATTGAAAGATGGACAGACATTGATATCTATGAAAAATGACTAAAATAACAACTTTAGTTATTAAATATGTAAGGATGCTTTATGGAGGAAAACTACCTTGTTTTTGTGTATAAAGAGATCAGAGGGAGTTCTTAAGTTGTGGTTAATGTTCCTGTATATTGATAGGTGCAAGATACTTTGGCCCCTCAGTTTTAATTTTTAGATGTTAAATTAATTTGTGTCTTCTCATCTCATCTCTATGCCAACTTTAATACGTTATTATTTCTCAATCCCTTTAACTCTTGTGGCTTCTTAATCATTTCAGTTCATTGTGAGAACTTGGAGATGTACAATGTTCCTTCTCAATAAACCATGCCCCCAATTACCTGATATTGTACTTCATATGAAGATCTTCATTTTTTTTAAATGATTAGAATCAATTTTGTTGTTTACCATGATTAGCCCCTCCTTGAATAGAAAAGCCACACTTGATTGACTTGTAAAGCAATAACAAGAGAATGAATAGCATCAGAGATGAGTGTGCCTCGGATGAGTGGAAATCGTTGACAAGATAAGAGAGAATGAATTCCTATCATGTTGCTAGGGTTTGATGACCCATTTGTCAGCTAAAAACACGACCCAATTTGACCCAAAAACAAATCCCAACACCGGTGTTGCATGACCCTTTTGTTTCGCTAGGGTTCCCATACTTTTGTAAATAAAAAACAAAGGAGACTCACAACGGTGTACACACCCCTTGATGTTGACGCTGTTTCTACGACTGCTGTCGAACAACCATCACTTCCGTTACCAACGAAGTATTCACTTGCTAGCTTCACTGTTGTTGGCATCGCAAACCATCATCGCTGGTGTTGTCTTTTGCATTGCCAGTGCTCGCTCTCTGTTCCAGTCGCTCTACTCTTCCGTTCTATCTTTGGTTCTTATGCTGTTCTGCTCACCCTGTCTTTCCTTCGAATTCGACTGAGAAAAAATCGTTTAGTTTTGAATTAGATCTTACTACTTAAGACTAGTTATTTTTATCTATCTATATTATTTTTAATGCATGCACACGTTTATGATTATTATTTTCCGTGTACTCGTTTATATCCTCTCTAGTTTGACAACCTTGATGCCAGGAATATTTGCTTACGTTTGACTATTCTCAGGTTAAGATATAAAATAATTTAAATTAAAATGTAAGCTACATGTGTAGAAGACAACTTCTGATGTTCCCATTCACATTATTTTCCATTTCTTTTTTTTACTAATGGCTTTCTTAGACATTTCACAAAAAAATGTTTATTAGTTTCTTTTTTTTCCTTCTAGTACTAATCTTGAAATTGTGGATGTGTGCTAACAGCCTGTTTTCGTAACTTTGTCTATGCATCAGATTGACAGATGGAATGAACAAAGGGAGAATGGAACATTCCCAGGTCGGCTGTAGGTGGTGCATATTTGAAGTGGCTGCTCAATTCGTTGTGCAGTATTATATTTGAAATGTTTAGACATAAGCTCCCATACATTTGGGGAATTAATAAGAAATTTTGGATGTATGTTTGAACTAAGCGTGAGTTATACTATTTTCAGGAAGCGCTTTGGAGAAATGTCCTGAGATCAATTTTACAATTTTAACTGGATTATCAGTACTATAGTCTTCTATAAGTTTCATCCCCTTCTATAGAAAAAGAAACCTTTAATTTGACATATTTCTCACTTAGTTATAACAATCATGTGAGAAAAATATATTTAATTGAGAAAAAAAGGTAGAAAAACGAGTGAGGTATAATTTGCCCAATAAAACAATAAAAATGAGGTTTTGCACTATAAAAGAGAATTAGATGGGTAAAGTAGGAGAGAGAATTGTTTTCACATTTTATTTGTTAATTTCTCTTTACTCTTATAAGAAAATTATACTTTTTTTTATTCTCTTCACTCATCTTTCTTCTTTCTATTTTCTCTTAAAATTGCATTTTGAATATTAAACTAGATCGGTCTATTTAGCTAATAAATTGATATAGTGGTATGGTTATCAAATTTTGTTTCTTTTAAGTCCAATAGTTTTATATAATTTAAGAGTCAATGTTAAAGATAATTTAAATACACATTCTTTAATCTTTTAAGATTATTTTTTAGGACACAATTGTAATGAAGTGTTGATCTCTAAAACAAATAACACTTTGTATGTCGTGATTGATCAAAACAATGTTATCTCAACATACTTGAAGTTGGAACATTCATGTTTTATGTGTGGATGGAAAAGTGGTTTCAAAGATGAACATTTTTTTCTTAGCCTTCGACTGAAGGGTTTGTTTTGATATGCCTATTAGTCCTACATTACTTAGGGGTTGAGGTTAAGGATAATTTAAATACACCTCCTTCCCTTAATCATTTGAAGTCCTTTTTAAGGACAAAATTGTAAGAAAGTTTTGAGCTCCAAAATGGACAAAACTTCAAATGCAGTGATCAATCATAATGATATTATCTCAACGGATATGAGGTCATAATATTGACTCGGTGAGATCTTTGTCTCTCTAATCTCTTCCTTACGGGATACTTATGGATCGACCCGTAGCCGTAGCATGCTAGCAAAAAGTCCGGGGCGGACTCAATAGTTCAATTTGAATACATTCAAAATATAGAAAGAGAAACATGTCAATAATGTTTCAAATTGGACTAAACTAGTTGAATCATCATTTCTTTCTTCCATCTTATTATGGAAGTAAGGTCATATTTTATTTTGTACGATAACCCCATTTATTTTATACGATGACCATATTGGTTGAACCATTAATTTTAATTATATGTTTATTCTATATTTTTTGACAAAATCTTAATTTGCAAATTGGATTGGAATGGATAAGGAATGTAGTAACATGCGTCCAATGTTATTGAAGGGAAAAAATATTGATGTTTTTTAATTGACTATGTTTAATGTAGTGGTGTAGTTTTTTGATGTTTGGGTATGTTTTGAAATGGAAGAATATTTATGTTTGATGTTTTATCTTAATTGAATTATTGGTGTTTGACTGTTTGAAATGAAGTAAAGAATATTGATGTTTGATGTTTTATATCAATAGCAAACATAAGTTCATTTTTTTATTCAATTTACATTCAATTTTTTTATAATTATTAAATTTTATTTTTTACTTTTTTAGTAGCAATGCAAACAAATATTTTGATTGAATTCTTTTATATTCATTTTTTCAGTAACAAATATTTTTATTGAATTTCTTAAAAAAAAATTTGTACGCCCGCAGGCCTGCGGACTAACCCTTATGCGGGACAGACTAAATGTAGGGTGGGTTAACCCGCATTTCCATCCCTATCATTAATGACCCTAATCATGATGATCCAATGGTTGTTACTGCCATCACTGCCGACTAGCGAGTAAGAAAGATCCTTATCGAATAAGGAAGCTCGACAGATGTTCTTTACTGATCCACTTTTCAGAAGCTCGATATTCTCACGTCCCTCTTCAAGTTCTACCCATTGTTAGGATTTTTAGGGGAAGGAGCGAATACAAGGGTGTATATCGATTTGTTGACGACGTTCGATACTAGTACATTGTACTAAACATTGGCATTTCAATATATTTTAGTTGAAGCGAACACCTCATACAACATACTTATTGGTTGTTGGACACTCACTCAACCAACTTGGTTTTGTCATCTCTATGCTGCGTATGGTCATGAAGTTCCCAACTAAGAATGGCTCAATTATCACGATGAAAGTCGATCCCAAAGTTGCTCGGGAATACTATGCCTAGAGTTTGAAAGTAGCACCTTACTTGGTCAAAACTCCTTCTTCTAATGTCACCACAGAAGACTAATCACATGTTGCAATTACCTTAAGAGCATGACACCACTCATTGAAGAGATGGATCCACAAAAAGGGAACTTAGCATCTAATGGGGACGACCCATATCGAATTATCAATTCTCTCCAAAATGGAGCTTACAAATTAGGAGTTGATTGACAATTTTACCTTGAACATATAATGTCACTCACCTCAAGATGTATTATAGTTAGATTTGTACTTTTTATTTTTTTTAACAAGAAACTATTTTTTCTTAGTTTAGATTTTATTCCTAAAGAGGTTTTGTCGGGCAAGGTTTAATGAGGGACGTTCTTAAATAAATTTAATAAATTATTAGTTCTAAACCTCATATGACAGAAGACAATCACGTCGAATCAAAGAAATCTGATTAAAATGTTCAGGAGTGAATACAAATAGTCGGGTCAAAGTAACTCGGTTTGGAAATTTACATGACTTCTTCCGTGGGCTTTAATCTTTCTCATCCAACCAAGTTTATAAACTTAGAAAATATTTATATGGACTAAAGTAGGCAAGTAGGCAATGGAATTCAACACTTACTCAGACTCTAATGCAACATGGTTATGTTTAAAGTTCATCTGTTCATTCTTTATTTATTTCCACAAACAATCATTCCTTTACAAATTTGTTGACATTATGTTAGCTGACAATAATCTTCAGAAAATCCATGTGTTAAAACTCATTTTCGTAACTCCTTTAATATCAAAGACCTTGGTACTCTTTGCTATTGCTTGGGATTTGAAATAAGTTGTTCACCTTCTGGTATTGTTCTCAATTAATGAAAATATTGTCTAGATCTTTTTTCTGATAGTGGTTTAATGGCTTGCAAATCTGCCACTTCTTCCATGGAACCATCCTGTCCTCACTTTGAAAGTGAATGTTCATTGTTTTTGTTATACCTTACTCATACTAGGCCTGATATCAACTGTGTGGTTCATAAGCTTAGTTCGTTTGTTTCAATGAGAACCTCATATGACAACAGTTATTCGTGTATTACGATATTTGAAAGGATGTCCTACTCTTAGTCTATTTTTTCCCTGTAATAATCAAAGTTTTTTTTGATTCTGATTGAAAAACTTGCATTGATTCTAAAAGGTCTATCACTGATTATTATGTGTTTATGGAAAACTAGTTCATTTCATGAAAGTCTAAAAAGAAATCTACCGTGTCTAGATCTTATTCAAAGACAAAATACAAAGCACTAGCTTCACTTGTTTATGAACTTCAGGGGTTACAATATTTGTGTCATGATTTGTATACTAATCTTTCTGAATTTTTTGTCGCCTATTCCGACAATAAATATATTATATACATAACAAAGAATCTCACGTTTCATGAGAGGATAAAGTACATTGAAATCAATTATCATTTCGTTTGGACTAAACTTCAAAACGACCTTATTCATTTGATTCTTGTTCTAATCAAGTAGTTGACATGTTGATCAAACCTCTGCATCTTCGGTTATTTTGTGAAAACTTATCTAAGCTAAACATGAAAGATATACAAGCTTCAACTTGTGAGGCGCTATTAGATAATAAATCTTATCTCATAGTTTTTTAGTTGTAACTACTAGACTGGATCAGTTATAACTACTATTTTTTTTATGTTCTTTATAATTAGAATACTTAATAATTTGAATAGGTATGTAACAATTATATCATTAATAAAATATATCCCTTTTCTTTTTGCATTTTTCTCCTATTTACTATTCCTTTTTCAAATAAGATATATAAAACTAATAATAATATAAACAAAATCAGTACAAATTTTTGTAATTTTGTTAGTTTTATCTAAACTCATGGTTCATACAATAATTACACACATATTTAATTTTTAATAATTATTATATATTAATTTAATTCATACGTAACAATTACTAAAATTTAAAAAACATACTCAATCACCTTACCCGTTAATAATTTAAACAAAACTAATATATTATTGTGATATATTATAAAATAGTAATTTTATTAAGTGTTAAAAATTATAATACTTATTTTAATATTTTTTATACATTTTTAATTATTATTATTACTAGCGGGAACACAGGCACGTCAGGCACTGATGTGCCTGTGTATCCGCATTTTTTATTTCTTTAGTATTTTTTTTATTTTTCAAAAACAATTTTTCTTAATAATATTAAAATGAGAAGTTAAAGAGTAGTGGAGAGAGAAGTCAGTGCCTGTGTATCCGCATTTTTTATTTCTTTAGTATTTTTTTTATTTTTCAAAAACAATTTTTCTTAATAACATTAAAATGAGAAGTTAAAGAGTAGTGGAGAGAGAAAGTGGGAAGTAGGTACCTATTTAAGAGAGAGAAAGTGGAAAGTAGGATATGTGTAATGGAGAATCAGTTTAAATCAGTAAAGTAACGTATCAAATCTCCACTCTCCCCACTCTCTCCATTCTCTCCCCTCTCCAGTTAAATAATAACAAATAAAATAAATTAAAAAATTATTTTATTAATTTTTGAAATTATAAAATGTCCAAATAACCAAAATAAATTAATACAATAAATTATTAAGTAAGAATAAAATGAAAAAAAAAAATTAAGAGCAGTTAATAGGGGAATAAGAAATGACACAATGACCATAATACAATAATAAAATTAAATATTAATATAAGGATAAAATAGGAAAAAAAAATTAAAAGCAGTTAAGAGGGGAATCCCTTTTATATATATGTATAGATTTATCGGGCGTGATTAAAACCAATTTCGGAGCCATTGAAAATATCTTTGTTAATGAACACGGTTAAGGCTAGTTCATGGCTCAATTTTTTTACTATAAAGATAATCATTCTATATTTGCGATATATTTTGATAAGTTTCTTTACAGAACTTTAAAACATAAAGATAAAAATTACTTTCTAACTATAAATAAAAATAAAAAACATATTCAACACAGTTTTCATAGTTCCATTTGAGATTAGACTTAAGAAAATACAATAAAGTTATCTATTTCCTAACCCAGAGACTGGAGAAAAGGTAAACAGAATACAAGAATATATGTTCTGATAAGGTTAACATTTATATAGGGATAAAATGATAAAACTAAGATTAGTATATTTGCAGTTTAATTCAATTTTGAACATGAAAACCCAAAAGCAAGCCAAATCATTTTTTTTAATTTCATTTTTTTCGTTAACAGTTTTTTTTTTCCTTTCAATCTTTGGTTTTTCTAATCAATTTAGTGGTTTGGAACGATTTGATCGAGTATTGAACACTTCTCTGACTACATGTGCATGAATAATTTAGATGGAAGCTCAAAGTTTCCAGTAACAAGAGAATAGAAAAGCAAGTCAAAACTTGAAGTTAAAGGTTTGCCCTTGGGAAAAAGACTACATGGTACTATTATATGTTTCACAATTTGAGTTTGGTAATGTCGATCTTTGGGGGAGGATACGTATATGCCTCATAGTTGATTTGTTGGCCCAAGGTACTAAGTTTTGTGAAAGTCGTTATCAAATCAACCCGAAAAGAAAAGAAAAAGTAAAGAAACCAAAGAAAACAAGTGTTCTTTAAGCCAAATAAAAGAGCTTCAAGAACTTCATTGCTGTTCGTGTATGTAGCTTATTCATAGATGAACTCACCTCATAATCTGTCCGAGAGACCGTTTCACGGCTCCTTTGGTATTTCTGAACCCATGGAGCAACATCAGGATCACTCGCCAACAAAGTTTCTGTTGCACTCTGATCAGGACCCAAGAACGCAGATAAAACAGCCAGCTGATCAAACACAAAAGGAAGTTAATTAGTGATATCAACTTCAACTTTATGGTATGTGGAGCATTATTTATGGCTTTTCATGATTATTTTTCTCAATTTATTTTTACCCTCTGGTCTACATTTTGACACTCCAAAGTCAGCTGCAGTGTTGAATGGAAAAACATAATAAAGAGGTAAACACATAACGGATCTATGAGGTGTTCAATAAAAGGTGGGAACAAGCAAGAAGTTCTAACTTGCAAGGATAACTAGACAAAATTTGAAAATGACTATAGCTAGTGCAAGCTGAAGGCATTGAGAATGGCAAAAGGAAACTGGCAAATTTGTTAGTTAGTGTACAAACATTTGCACTAGCAGCATATAAGCAAAGATCACAATCTCTCCTCTGTGCACATGCATCTTTGATTGTATGTCTTTTTACATTTCAAGTTAGCAAAAAGAGCAATGAAATAAGTGAATTACCTGGCGAGGACCAAATCCGAGGGCAGAAAACTTGTCTTTCATTTCCTGCACACTTGCCTTCTCCCATACTGGAACTCTCCCCTCTGGATCCGGGTCTTGAGCATCAGCCCTACCAAATTGCCTATCAAACAAACCCCACTGTTCCACAATAAAAATTGCACGCATTTGCCAATAAGTAATGATTTAATAAAGCATATCATTGAACAAATCTAAACTTGTGGATTGTCACCTTAAAGATACTATTAAGCGTATAATAATTGGTTTATGAGTAAAGAATATGCAAACCTGCCCACTTGATCCGTATGCATTGTATAGGATACTCCCTTTCTCCACATTTCCACCACATTTGCTAATGGCAGCAGCTAAAAATGTAGCCTTGACAGCACTTTGTGCTGTAAATAATTAAGTCAATAAAGTCAGGGGAATTAGAAATATCTCCACTACTTCTATGACCAGAATCACAGATAACTTTAAATGAAATGGTCATTTTTAACAGACACAAAATATACAAGTGAAACAAGTATTGTTAATGGCTATTAAGCGTCAGCTAGGTGATGATAAAAAGTATAACCTGCATAGTTGATCAGATCTGCATAGGAAATGGGTCCACCTTTGGAATATGAGTCTATTTCCTTTTTTGCTTCCTCTAATAAATTCAAGGCAGCAGAAAGCCCAGCATTTTCTGGTCTACTTATTTCTGAGCTTCAGGTAGAATTAGAAAAATAAAGATGAGAAAAAGTTGTGATTATTAGTGAGTAGAATTAAGTCAAAATTTCTGATGCATACAAATTGAGGTAACCAAAAATTGCCAGTGAAACGAGACATCTAAGATACAATACTAATAAACAAGAAAGCACAGCTTCCAAAATTTTAAAAAAGTCACCTTCTAAGAAGAGAGACAGAGAGAAACCTAAAAAAAGTAGGGAGTAATGGATGCAGTAATAAGATAACGATCAGTGCACCTTGGTAGACAAACCATTCTATAAAAAGAATTAAAGAATCTACCTACGGTTATTTGTTAACATCATTATTCAGGGGTAGTTTGGTTTAAGAAATTTCTATTTCCACTTTATTTGCATTTTTCAGAAGTTTGTATAGAAATAAATCAGTGAAGATAACTTTTCTTGTTTTTATTTTCATTTTCTGTTTTCACTTTTTCCCATAGGAACTCCAGAAAAAAGAAAACAAAGTAAAAACCTAAATTGAGAACAGAAAATATTTTGTCAAACCAAACAGACCTTTAGGTTCTATTAGTTACAGGGAATAGTCTCGTGAATGTTAAACCCAAAAAGAAGTACCTGAACCGTATAGAGCCATTTGGACCACCTGATTTTGTTGCCTACAAACTTAAGCATACGCCAATCAATACTCATTTTAAATGATAGAAAACAAGTGCATATTAATATAGACTTGTGTGTTTTTCTCACCTTATCATAAGTCACAGCATCATTTATAGCCAGTGTCAGTAAGGATGGAATAATATCAGGATTTCCCTGAAAAGCAGTCCTATGTTAGATTATACGTATATCCACCATATAAGGAGTTCCATTTTCTGGACAAAACTAAATGCACCTTAGAAGTTTGCTGAATGTATAGCCTACAAACAGGAAATTTTTTACAATTAAATGTAAGTCAGAATATTATACCTTTATGGCATTAAAAAGTGTTTCCTTAACTTGAGCTGTAAAAGTAGAAAGAACTCAGCTAAGAGAGATCAGTTGAGATTGACATTACTAATATTCATATGAACATCCCTAAAGGATCTTACACTGAAATTCAGAACGCTGTCTCCGCTGTATCAAATCAGCTGCATTAGCCATTCCAACAAGTGATCCAGAGCTTCCAAAAATTTCCTAAAAACCGATACAACTGACCGAAACTCATCATCACATCAATCTTATGCACTAACATAACAACAGATATTATAGTGTATTGCAGTAAGCGTCTATATCTGTGAATAATGTTGGGAAGATAACAAAAGTAACAAAGGAAGTGAAAACCAAATCAATTCATTCCTATATAAATAATAGTAGGCTCTAGAAAAATATCAAGTGAAAAACAATAATAATAGGCAAAACAATGGGATGCACCAAACTAAAAGAGAGATACTAGCAGACACCAAAACTTTTAGCATGAGAAAACCTCAATATGAAGGAAAAAACCATGGGATCTCTAGTAAAAATTCCACTAATAATAATTAATGGGCACACCGCAAGTACTCTGGGAACCTCCAAAGATCAACAGAAAAATTTCTCTTCACCAACAAGGTGGATAACAACACAAAAAAATCCCAATAACTATCTAGGTAGACAATAGAGAGGACCAAATACATGGGATAATTGGTATACAACATCTTCTCTAAGCTAGCTTTTCTACACAGATTTGTACAGGAAACAAAGGAGAATGGCTAAGAGGTCTGAAGAGAATAACCTGCTAGCACTCTTGGATATTTTTCCATTCTATTACGTATCAGTTGGGGCTAGGGAGATTGATTTGAGAGTGACCTCAAGACTCAAGGTAAAGAGTTATGGTGCAAAGGCCAACGACAACTAAGTTATTTTAGATAGTGGAAAAACCTCACATGGGGACTATAGCATCCATGTTAGAGATTGAACTTGTATAAAAATCCTAGTGCATGCACCTTCTTCCATTTTTGGTTTGATTGGTTGTTCTTGTTTGTTATTTGTCAAAATTTTCATTTTCATTTTCTGACATCAGGAGGTATCTCATTGCAAATATGAGCTACTTGCAATACATCAGTCTTACCTTTATCATTGGTGTTTTGCTCTCTGTTAAACATCTTAGGTATATATATCAGCTACCTAAATGACATCTAAATCTTACTAATTTGTTACTAAGTGACTCGTTCTCCACATGAGTTAAAGCTATCTTATATTTAACTATTATTACCCTTATAGTTACACAATGGGTATGGATATTTGGTATGGGTAAAATGTTGTTTATTTATCTTTAAGCCATTACAAGCCATAGATGTTGGGGCAAATTAAATAAAGAAAGTTTGTCCAACCCTGAGTCATTTTAGGTAATGTTGTTGCTGTAACCTTAAGCCCATCATCATCAACCAAAGAAAACTTTACAGATCTTCAAATATGGAAAAAGAAAAAACCCAGAGAACAAAATGCAGATATCATGATTTAGACCAAAGTTAACACTTGCAAGCATAACGCAATTCAAATGAATCCAATTATTGTTAGTTCAAGACAAATATCCTTGTTAATTGAAGTAAAATACTTTATATTTTAAAACGTGCACTAAATAGATTCCTACTTGCGTCATTGTCAAATAATGATTCTATTTTTACGAGTGAAGCATATTCATTCATCACATGGAAATGGTAGATCTTTTAAAAGTAAATAAACAAAATTGAAAAAAGAAATAGAGAACACCTGAATTTCTCAAAAAGCCTGCAGTAAAATGGTTCTTACCAAGCCAACGGTTGCCCCAACGCATTTAAGAACTTCTCTCCTTCTCCAATGGAACGGTTCTTCAGCAGCAACATCGCTTATGGTCTTATTACAACAAATGGAAACCTAAGAACACATTGAACATGAGCAAACAACGGTTATAACTGACTTACAATTAGTAAGAAACAGTTGAAGTTAAAACAAATGAGCTTTTCTTTGTCATCTTAGTGCAAAATTTGAAACCCATTTCTCATAATTCATGAACAATGCTACCTAACAGCATCCATGAACTTGAGAAACCAATAATTGCAACTGCATTGTGTGTTTAGAGACACTGGTAGAGCAAAGAGCAAACTTACTGAACGAGGCTGGTATCTGGTGGAGGGTGGTGTATCATTAGCAGCGAGTGAAAGCAGAGAAGGACAAGTTGAGAGGAAGGAGACACCCATTGCTGCAACCACAACTATCTTGTTTGGTGTCTCTAAGAGATGCAAAACCAGAAAAATGGAAGCTTTGAAGTTATGTGGAGTGTAGAAGGTCACACGTGATATGCGTTATCCAGAGAAATCTGCACCCTATCTCGTATGTGACCCAATCCTTAAATTTTGATCCTGCAAAACAGGATATTTTTTAATAAGATGAAACCAATTTAGTATAATCAAATTTTAAATAAAATATTCGTAAATATATCTCTTGACCAAACTATGGAGTAAAATATAACAACTACATTACATTCACACTTTTATTTCTACACTTTCATTTTATTTCTAAGAAAAAAATAATAGAGATTAACTTCAAATACAATCGATAAAAAAAAGTAAACGAGAATAGATTTAAAAAAGTTCATAAACTGATTTTAATCAAATTTTAAGTCTATTTATTTATTCAACCGAATAATTTAATTTATATTTTGAATTGAAAAGAATTAATTCATTTATTGTATTTAAATTTAAAATTGTATATTTAAATTATTGATTAATTAATAAAGAATTTAATTATATTATATTTAC
>Ga0123341_1000818_pt1 | contig 21305 bp, 17 predicted proteins | sample Turbeapinknodule_FD_89959 | JGI IMG/M metagenome (GOLD analysis project Ga0123341, IMG submission 89959) | Root nodule microbial communities of legume samples collected from Mexico - Turtle bean Mexico pink nodule | ecosystem: Host-associated > Plants > Roots > Nodule | place: Mexico: Nepantla...
ACCCCTAATGGGCCTCCATGTAACATGTACAAGGCTTTCTCTCTTCCATCCGTGGCTTCATCCAATTGGGCGTGAATGTGCTTAGCCATTGACCTTGTAATAGGGCCTAGACGGTCTAGCTCTCCTCCTAGACGCTCCATGTGTAGCCTTCCCTCATCACGTCCTAGACGCTCCTTCCTTGAGTCTAGACGTTCATCACGGTCTAGCTTTGGGTCTTGGCTTCCATGGTGAGATGTGCTTGGCCCTCCTCCATCAATGGCCATATGCCATCGGTGGATGTTTTCCAGTACTTCTTTGAAGCGAAGAACCCAGGAAAGAAGTTGTGGATGAGCTTCAATGGAGTTGCTGGGAGAGTTCTTCTAACTCTCTTTCAACAATCTTACAAGGGCTTCAAAGGGAAGTTTTTTAAGATAGGGTGCTGCAAATTCGATCCCACTTTGCTGGATGGGTTTCCACTTTATTGGGTGGAGAAACCGAGGCCCAAGAAACCTAGGTATCTAGAGGACCTAACCCCGCATGATCGAGAAACATGCGAGTTCTTCTCCAGCTTGGGGGTGGTGTTTAGCACTGCTGAGTTGATCAAGCTCGAGTACAACCCTAGGCCCTTTAAGGTTTACATTGGTATTCCCCTTTCCTCTACCTTTACTTGTCTCTACTTGCACGTTGCGTTGGTTTATCTTCTTATGTATTGTTATTTTCTTATGCAAAGATGGTGCTAAATACCGAGAAGAGGAAGCAGCTAGCTAAAGTGGCCTTTCAACGCAAGGTTGCTCCTGGACCTTCTGTTGCCGATGCCTCTGCTGCGGCTGCTTCTGCCCCAGACCCTTCTGCTCCAGCCACTGTAGATCATAGGCAAAAGGGAGTAGCTGAGGCAACTGCCTCTGAGGATGAGGATATTTGTCCAAGCCTCGTCTTTAAGAGGAAAAGGAACGCGGATGTTGCGGTTCCAGCGAACTCAGCTTCGGACGACCGCGCCCCCTTCTTTAGGGAAAACCATCCAAGTGCCTCTTCTCCTCGTGACATCGTGGTTCATGAAGGTGAGGGGGAGAGTGCCTCTGAGGTGATCAGGGTGCGCCTTCTGCTACTGACCTGCCCACCTTCCTCCAATGGGCCCTTCAATCCTTCCAAGATCGGGAGAGGATGGAGAGCATGGGCGAAGACCCCCTGCAAGAGCATGCAACCAAATGCCTTGAGGACTTCCTTGTTTCCTCTAGCCTCAACCTGACCGAAATGCAGGAGCTGAAGGAGGCTGTTAGCCAACATGCACTTCAGATCAAGGAGCTCAAACATCGCGAAACCGCTTTGTATCTAGAGGTGTCAAATCTTCGCCAAACTGATAAGGAGACCAAGAGGCTTCTGTTTGAGAAGTCCCAGGAATCTCTAGGAACTTACTCAAAGAATTTGACTCTCTGAACTGAGATCGTTGGCTTGCAGGAGAAGACAGAAGAGTCGTAGGCTAAGATGGCTAGGCTCGAGGAAAGGTGAACCCAGCAGGAGATACGGCTTGGCCTGTTGGAGGAAGAGCTAGCCCGCAAGGACAAACTCTTCAAACAGACCAAGGAGGAGTTGACCAACGATGTTGACAATGCCTATGCCGCAGGGTTTGAGGATGCCATGGCCTAGGTTGCCTGCGTGCACCTTGGGGTGGATCTTTCTCAAACCGGCTTGTCCAAGAAGATTATTGATGGGCTGCTGATCAATGCTAAGGAGTGACTCTTTCTGTTATAATTATTTAGCTGCTTGATGAACAATTGTCATTTGTATATATGTATACCTGCTTTCTCTTAAACTGCTCCTCTTTATTGTTAGCTGTTTTGCATGTCTTGCTTAGTCTAACAACGCTTTAGGGCCTTTCTGACTTAGGTAGCACGCTTCTTTTCCTTTCACTCTACCTTAATCTTTCTTCGTCGTCTTAGGGTAGAGGCAGTGCTTATATGAACTCTTACTTCGCCTTATCCTTTGCCAAATAAAGGTAAGGGAGATGCTGCTCTCGACCTTGGCTCATAAGGTCAAGGGAGATCTTTAACTAGGTACTGCGCTGTTCTCGACCTTGTCTTACAAGATAAGAGAAATCTGTAACTAGGAACCATACTATTCTCGACCTTGTCTTACAAGATAAGGGAGAGGTTCACTTAGCTAGACTCTACCTTTCCACATAGGGATAAGGGAGACGTATAACTGGAAACCATACTAACCTTGCCTTATGGGACAAGGAAGAGGTTCCTCTCTCTGACCTCATCCTGACCGTGTAGAGGCAGGGGAGGATTTTAACTGGTAACTGTTATGTTCTCGACCTTGGCATTCCCACGCAAGAGGGAGGCTCACTAAGAACCATACTATTCCCATTCTTGATGTTTCTAACCCAAAGGAGATGTTTACTTTGTTTACTGACCTCGCCCTTGCCGTATAGAGGCAAGGGAGGATTTCTACTGCGAACCTTCTATCTCGACCTTGGCGTTCCCACGCAAGAGGGAGGCTCACTAGGAACCATACTGTTCCCAATCTTGGTGTTTCTAACCTAAGGGAGAGGTCCATTAACTGATCTTGTCCTCGCCGTCTAGGGCAAAAGAGGATTTTTACTGGAACCTTCTGCCTCGACCTTGGCGTTCCCATGCAAGAGGGAGGCTCATGAAGAACCATACTATTCCCAATCTTGGTGTTTCTAACCCAAGGGAGAGGTTCATTAACTGCACTTTACAAAATACTTACAAGTATATCTCTTTAACTAAATAACTGAAATTTTATTGGGTGACCTCGTTAAAAAACCCTTATAAGGGAAAAAAAGTGTCCCCTAAAAAGTGTGTACAATGCAATAACTTAACTGAAATAAAACTTAAGGTTGGTCGCGTTCCACTAATAGCTTTGCCACACTCGTGACAAAGTTTGAGGCTCGGTTCGCCACCAGCAGGCCACATCACCGGACCTCCATCGCCCTGGTAGGCATCCGCTAGAAGAAGGGAGAGTCACTGAGAACCTTTGTTGATAGGTTCAGCAAAGTGGCAATGAGCATCCGGAACCTCAGCTTGGACGTTGCCATGCATCACATGCTGATAGCCCTACGCCCAGGACCTTTTGCTCATAACTTGTGCATGCAGCCGACCGACAGCCTGGACTAGCTGAGGAAGAGAACTGCTAAGTATATGTAGCTGGAGGAACTCAGGGAGTTTTGTAACCAAGCCCGTGCCGAGGCTATTGGAGAGAAGAACAAGGAAGAGAAGGACCTAGAGGGGTGATCAAGCTAGCGAGGTGACAGGCGCAAAGAAAATAGAGATCGACCAATCGATTCTTGAGATACACACCCCTGACGGCCGAGAGGGGAAGAATTCTGGACGAGGCACTCAACGCCGAGTTGATCCCTCCTCCCAGAAAAGTGGCCAGCCAAAAAAATGTCGACCGAAGGAAGCAGTGTCGGTACCATCAAAACAGTGGACACTCCACTGAGGAATGCTAGGCCTTGAAGGACAAGATTGAGGAACTCATCCAGGCCGAACACCTGCCCCGATTCGTCAGAAATGGTCGAGATGAGAGGCGCTCACCTCGTAGGGAGGAGCCCTCCAAAATAACGAGATCACCTCCACGAGGCTGGGACGACCGAAATCGCAGGGACGACCGTCGGTCTCGGAGAGACGACCCTCCCCGCAGGACGATCCTTCCAGGGAGGCCGAAGGGAGAGGTAATCGAGAGGTCATCAACACCATAGTCGGAGGAGGAAGCATCAACAATGCCCGAAAGAAACACCTGCGGGCGGTGCACCAGGTGAATGCTGTGACGTTCCGACCGTGGATGCCACCCATCATCTTCACAGATGAAGATTTCAAAGGCGTGGATTACCACCAGGACAACCCCATGGTCATATCGGTCGATATAGACCGATTCACCATCAGGAAGACCCTTGTGGACAAAGGGAGTTAAATAGACATCTTCTACTGGAAAATGTTTAAAGCCATGAGGCCGAGATTGTGCCCTACGAAGACCATGTAGTCGGATTCTCGTGTGAGAGGGTGGGTACCAAGGGCTACATTGATCTCGTATCTGGTCATCGATGCCAATATCTCCTACAACATCCTCCTCGGCCGACTATCCATCAACCGACTGATGGCCATCGAAGACGGGGGATATTCTCACGGTCCACGTGGACTAGAAGGAGGCACGAGAGTGTTATGCCGAAAGCCTCCGAGTGAAGCCCTTAGGGAACGACATATCTCCCAAGAGAAAGTCCTCTCGAAAGGACCGCTCACCCGGGAGGCCTGACCGATGTCAGTTGAGCCAACCGTCGCGTTGGTAGACCTAGACCCCCGGGCGATCGAGGACAGACTGGAGGCGAGGGAAAAGTTGAGGAGAGTACCCCTCCTAGATGAAGAACACAATACTGCTGTGGGGACGACCATGGCAGCGGCTGAGGCTGAGATAATGCACGCCGCGCTAAAGAAGAACGTAAATCTGTTTGCGTGGACACTGGCTGACATGCCGTGAGTAAGCCCAAACATCATCATTCATAAAATGTCAATATTTAAAGAAACCCGACCGATCTCCCTAAAGAAGAGGGACCTAGGCGATGAAAAACGCCTAACAGCGAAAGCAGAGGCTGAGAAGCTTCTGTCGACCGGGTTCATACGGGAGGCCCAGTACACGACTTGGCTGGCCAATGTCGTCATGGTCACCAAGCCGAACGACAACTGGAGGATGTGCGTCGACTACAGAAACCTCAACAGCGCATGTCCGAAAGACTCCTACCCCCTACCTAACATCGAAGGCCTGGTGGACGGGGTGGCCGACCATAAAATCTTGAGCTTCCTGGACGCTTATTTTGGCTATAACCAGATAAGTATGCACCCCAAAGACAAGGAGAAGACGACTTTCATGACGACCAACGCCAACTACTACTATGAGGTCATGCCGTTCGGCTTCAAGAACTCAGGGGCGACCTACCAGCGCCTCATGGACAAGATCTTCGAAGGGTTGATCGGCTGATGTGTAGAGGTATACGTGGACGACATAGTGGTGAAGTCCGACTCTTCCGACCATCACGTTGAGGACCTCCAATAGGTGTTCAAGGCCCTCAGAGGGGCCAACATGAAGCTCAACCCCGAGAAGTGCACATTTGGGGTTAAGGGAGGGAAGTTCCTGAGCTTCATGCTCACCCATACGGGGATAGAGGCCAACCCCGACAAATGCCAAGCCATAGTCGGCATGAGAAGTCCGCAAAACATGAAAGAGGTGCAACAACTCCTAGGGCGCCTGACAACCCTCTGAAGATTCGTCGCTCGACTGGCCGAGAGGACAAAACCGATGGTCCAGATACATCGGAAGGCCTACAAGTTCAGCTGGGACGATAAATCTTCAAGCAATTGAAGGATTTCCTAACATCTTCATCAGATCATACAGAAGCCGAGACCCGACCAACCCATCCTGGTCTACCTATATACTTCTTCAGCCAGACGCTCCACGCGGCCGAGAGGAGATACCAGATGATCGAGAAGGTGGCGCTCGCCCTGGTCCTCACGATGAGGCAGATGTGTCCCTATTTCCAAAACCATTCAATCATTGTAAGGACCGACTACCCAATCTTTAAGATTTTGTCTAAACCAGACCTTGCAGGGAGGATGAGCGGGTGGTCGCTCGAGCTGTCCGAGTTCAACATTCGCTATCAACCACAGGGGGGCTATCAAGTCTCAGTGCCTAGCCGACTTCTCGACCGAGCTGACACCACTACCTACCCTGTCGGCCGGGTAGACACTCTATGTGGATGACTCATCCAACAAAACAGCCTGCGGAGCAAGAGTCGTCCTGGAAGGGCCGGGCGACCTCCTCCTGGAGCAAGCACTCCAATTTGGATTTAAGGCGACGAATAACCAGGCCGCGTAGAAGGCCTTGCTCGCTGGGTTAAACCTAGCCTACGACATGGGAGCACGAGAGGTTATTGTCGGTCAAGTGAAGGGAGAGTTTGAAGTGAAGGAGCCTCTACTACAACGTTACTACCATGCCGCCTGAAACAACATCGCCCGGTTGAACAAAGCACCATTGGAGCACATACCAAGGGAGGAAACCAAAAGGGCCAGCATCTTGTCTAAGCTGTCGGTCACCAAGAAGAAGAGCCACCAGAGACCAGTCATACAGATATGGTTGAGGCACCCCAGTGTGTCAGAGACCGAATGCCTTGCAATAGCCGAGGCCGAAATTGATAACTGGATGACACCCATCATCCAGTACCTAGAGGATGACACATGCAAGCTAGAATAAGAAAAAACCATGAAACAACAATGCGCCCAGTACATCATGATCAACGATGATCTATACCGAAGAGGCTACTCGGCCCCCGTACTGAAGTGCATCACCGGCAAGCAGGCCGAGTATGTCCTGACCGAGATCCATGAAGGAGTCCATGGAAACCACTCGGGCGCACGAACTATGGCCTCTAAAGTCCTGAGAGCAGGGTACTACTGGCCGACTGTCCAAGGGGACTGTGCCGAGTACGTGAAAAAATGTTCCAAATGTCAGGAGTTCGACCCCCTCCACCATGCTAAGCCGGAAGAGCTGCACAGCTTTATCTCCCCATGGCCTTTCGCCATCTGGGTCGCACCAGGAAAAGGACAGACCAAGTTCCTCTTAGTTGGAGTTGACTACTTTATGAAATGGATCGAGGCCGAGCCACTTGCATCCATCTCGGTCAAAAATGTTCAAAATTTTGTCTGGAGAAGCATCGTATGCCGGTTCGGCGTTCCGAATACAATCATTACTGACAATGGCCGACAATTTATTGATCGAAGCCTCCAGTCCTTTTACGATGACCTCGACATCAAGTCAATCACGACCTCGGTTGAGCACCCACAAACCAATGGGTAGGCCGAGGCCGCAAACAAAGTCATACTAAACAAGCTGAAGAAACACCTGGGCAAGGCAAAAGGCCGATGGACCGAGGAGCTGATAGAAGTACTCTAGGTGTATAGGTCACCACGCAGGAACACCATATAGCCTGACGTACGGGACTGAGGCGATGATCCCAGTCGAAGTGGGCGAGCCCACCATACGAAGGCAAATGTTTAACCTCACCCTAAACAAGGAAAGGCTAGCGGTCAACCTCAATTTGGTAAGTGAGCTTTGCGACAAGAGCAAGATTCGAGATGTCGCGTGCAAGCTTCGGGCGTCAAGGCAGTACAACACAAAAGTCTGATCGAGGAACTTCCAGAAGGGAGACCTCGTATGGAGGATAAGCAGCGATGCGAGAAAAAATGAAGGGAAGTTTCGTCCAACTAGGAGGGCCCTTTCCGAGTGCGAGAAGTCGCAAAGGGGGGAGCTTATCATTTAGAATGGCTTTCGGGAAAAAATTTACCAAGGACGTGGAATGCCACGCACCTTAAATTTTATTATAGCTGACTAAATAAAGTCACACACTCTTTCCTCACCCTACCAGGGAGGTTTTGCCGAGGCGTTTTTCTCAAAGTACTAGCATTGTTCTCCTGCAAATTTTCGGTTCGGTCTGGATGCAGCCTTAATCGACATACCCTATCGAGACCGATCAACTAGGTTTGGTTTGGATGAAGCCTTAACCAGCATACCCTGTCAACACCTCTCACTCGGCTTGGTCTAGATGCAGCCTTAACTGGCATACCCTGCTGATCAACTAGGGTTGGTCTGGATTAAGCCTTAACCGGCATACCCTGCCAACACCTCCCACTCGGCTCGGTCTGGATGTAGCCTTAACCAGCATACCCCGTTGAGACCGATCACCTAGGTTTGGTCTCGATGAAGCCTTAATCGACATACTCTGCCAACACATCTCACTCGGCTCGGTTTGGATGCAGCCTTAACCGGCATACCCTGCTGAGACCGATCAACTAAGGTTGGTTTGGATGAAGCCTTAACCGACATACCCTACCAACACCTCCCACTCGAATCGATCTGGACGTAGCCTTAACCGGCATACCCTTCCAAGACCGATCACCTAGGTTTGGTCTGGATGAAGCCTTAACCGGCATACCCTGCCAACACCTCTCACTCGGCTCGGTTTGGATGAAGCCTTAACCGGCACACCCTGCCGAGACCGATCAACACACCCAAGTTACCCTTGTAACTTGACACAAGATTAAAATCAATGGATACACGATTAATGGCGACAGTGGCTGACCAATTAAGCAATCTCATTAATGGTCGACCTCCCACTCAATTTGTTCGATTAAGCAATCACATTAATGACCGACCACCCACTCAACTTGTTTGATTAAGCAATCTCATTAATGGCTGACCAAGAAAATTTGGGAATAAAATGCTCTTATTCAAATAAAGATCATAAAAAATGTAAAAAAGTATAAATTAAAAAATTAGGGATTATTTTATATATAAATTAGCAATAAATCCTCATAAGTGTCTATATTTTAATATGAAATATTACTGAAATTAGGCACTTATCACTCTCCCCAACTTAGAATCTTGCTTGTCCTCAAGCAAAGTATATGAAAATATTTGAATTTAAATATCAAACAGCTTAATTCACTAAACGACAGATCAAATTAGAAGCTTATGATGCTTCCAAATTCAAATATAGAAAAATATAAACACAATCAACTTTCAGGATCAATTCAAAACAAATAAATGACAATTAATTAAGGAATATCTTTTCATATGCTTAGAGGTAAGTGTTTCTCTCTATTTTCACTTAATCATAACAAATCACAGTTACTTTTCATTTCATCTTCAAATCACAAACATATTAGAAACATGAATCTTGAGGTCTTTCCAGGGTTGTAATGAGGTTGGGCTTCCCAAAAATATTGGTTTTTCTTAGATAACAAAATGCACATCTTAAAGAAGAAGAGCATACCTACAATTTAATTATAAAGAACATATATGTTATCTTAATAACCACTTTCTTTCGATATCACCTTTTTCCTCATTTCCTTTCTAACTTTTCATGATTTTCATAAAGATTATTTTTTCAAGAATAGGAAAAGATTCTTCCTATTTATAACCTTTTTGAGCTTTCACAATCAAAACCAACCATTCTGTTTTTCTATATTTATTGCCCTATGTTCTCCTTTCTCAAACATGCTAAAGAGTAGGAAAATATATCATTAAATGTTAAGGTGCAATATTAAGAAACAAATTCTTGGCCGAAAGGGGATATAAAAAAATGGAACTCGAATAATATAAAGGTTGGAATTTTGCCCTGGGTTCCTAATTAAGATAAACAAATGCCTCAATCATCTTCATGCTCTTTTATGATGCAACAACAATAAAAATTAAGCAACCACAACTGTCCATTCATCAGTAAAACTCTCAAAACTGTTTAAGGTTCACACACTCACTTGGTTTAATTGGTCTCATTCCTTTTTGTTTTGTCATTCTCTGTCCTAATCAATCATCCTATTAAATTTTCATGTATCACAATTTCAACTACATTTGAATAGGGATTCAATCATATTTTCTTTTCTAACCTGTGTCTAATTTATCTCACCATTTAACATTTAAATACAAATTCCTTTTTTCCACAATTCAAAATTAATATTCTAGTTTCTTTTATTTGCGAAAAATAAACTAGAAAACAAATTAAAACAGAAATTTATTCAAGAAATTTAATTCAAGACATAAAACTAACAAAACAACAATTTTATTCAAACTATAAAATAAGCAAATAAAACAAATAACAGAAAAATAAAAAATGAAAACATAAACAGAAAAATAAAGCAAAATTTAAATAACTAAAAAGAAAAGAGAATTAAAAAGATAAAACCATATTTTTGCTCAATCTTCTCTTCCTAAGAAGTCATCCAACTCTTTGTTAAAATCGTCCTATATAGTCTTTCTTTATTTTTTGGATCTGCCCCCCTGAATAATAGAACCTGTCCCCAGGCCAAATTATATAACGTGCAAAATAATTAGGAGACATATAGGAATTGGGGTGCCTTTTAGAGAGTTTTTTTTTTGTTTGTTTTTTGCAAAAATTTCTTGCTTGAGCGAGAATTTTCTCGTTTGAGTGAGATTCTCTGCAGAAAATTCAATTTTTTAACGTTTTTCGCGCTTTAGCGAGAATGTTGGACATTTTACTTGCTTGAGCGAGAATTAGCTCGCTTGAGCGAGATAACTCCCGATAGCATCCCTCTTTTCATAAATTTCTCGCTTGAGTGAGATTAAACTCGCTTGGGCGAGACTTCCTGCAAGAAAACATTATTTTGAAAATAAAATCAACAAATTAATAAAACAATAAAAAAAATTGGACTAGGTTGCCTCCCAGTAAGCGCTCGTTTAACATCATATAGCTTGACAAAAGTTTGTTATCAAGGGGGATAATTATCTTGTTCAACCCGTGCTTTTGATATCACTTTTGTTCACCTTGAATATGGCTCTTCAACTTCAATTTTTCCGTCCATCTTTAATTCCTTGATGACCCATAATTTTTTCTTTTTCTTCCTTCCTCTACCCCTACCTGTGTTGAGCATGATAGGTTGTCCTGGACGATACTCATCTCCTTCCATTAGTTTTCCTTGATTGTTTCGGTCTCCTTTTGCCTCTAACTTTTCATGACATGTAACTTTCACCTTTGGCTTTGAGCCCTCCATCTGCTCATCATCTTTTGAAATTTCCTCTTGTCTCCCATTCTTATCTACAATACAGTTAGTTACATTATCAAAAAGATTAAATCTTACTTCTTCATCATGAGACCTTACTCTAAGTTCTCCTTTATCTACATCCACTATAACTTTAGCAGTTTTCATGAAAGGTCTGCCAAGAATTAAAGGGACCTCCTCACCTTCTTTCATGTCTAAGATAACAAAATCTACTACGAACATGAATTTGTCTACTTTTATGAGGACATCTTCTGCCACACCATAACGATGTTTCACCGTTCTGCCCGCCAATTGTAACTGTATCTTGGTGGCTTTAACCTCCAAATCACCTATCTTTCTTAACATGGTTAGTGGCATCAAATTTATACTTGACCCCAAATCCAATAAGGCATTACCCACAAATAAATCACGAATTGACACAAAAATAGTAAAACTCCCTGGATCCCTGAATTTCTTTGGCAAGTCTTTTGGGTTTAAAAAATTTCTTCCAACTTCCAGCTTTATATCTTTGTCTTGAAAACAACATATCTTCCTTCTAATTCCATCAAAGAATGTCTTTTTCTCCAGCCATCCTACAAAATAATTTTTTGGAAGCAATTTATCAGAAAATAATCTTTTCTTTTCTTTTTTTTTACATGCATAGGAGAATGGGATAAGTCTTTTGCAACTCTACTCTCTACAACTTCACATTTTTCTCCCTTTTTTTCTATTTTCTCCTTTTTCTTCCTCAACTTTCACCATCTCTCTCTTGTTCTTTTATCACCCTCAGTAGTGATGTTATTACAATGCTCCTTGGAATTGGTTATAGTGTTGGCTGAGAATTGGCCAATTTTTTCGTCTATAATTTGAGCAAGTTGTGGCATTTGTTTGGCTATCTGTCCTATCTGAGTCTCCATGCTCCTAATCGTGGCCATACTATTCTCCTGCAAACTCACAATCTTTGAAAAAACATCTTTAGCTTTACTCATCCTATCAGGGATAGATGGATAATTAAATTGATGTTGTTGTTGGAAAGACCCTTGCTTGTTGGATGAACTATAGTCTTGTTTCCACCCAAAATTCTAATTTTGATTATTTTTCCAACCTAGAGAATAATTATTGAAAAAACCACCTTGACTTCCTTGATTTCCCATATAATTTAATTTACCTCCGCTTTAAGCGAGTTGATCTGATAAGAACAATGACCATTAGGATGGTCACCTACAAAAAAAATCACACCTGGTAGGTATGTTTTGACCTTGGGATGATTGAATAGTATGCAACTTTTGGGGTAGTTTGGTCATCTGTGTAGTCAGTTGCTCAAGCTATTGTGTTAGAATTTTATTTTGAGTCAACAATGCATCTACAATATTCAACTCCAATATTCCTCTCTTTTGATGACCTTGTCTGTCATGTTGAGCTTGATAATCAGTTGTGGTCAAAGCTTCAATAATCCTTGTTGCTTGATATGCATCAACAACCATCATTGTGCCACCAGTCGCGACATCTAAGAGCATGTATCACATCTGAGACCATTAATAAATATGCTCAATTGAGCAATATCTTCAAAACATGATTTGGGCATTTTCTTAGCATCCTCTTAAATCTCATGTCACACATAAAAACTCTGCTGCTCCTTGCCTGAACATAGATATTTCAGACTTAGCTTTAATGTAATGAAAGATTGGGAAAAATCTTTGCAAAAAAATTTCCTCCACATCCTTCCATTTGGTTAAACTCTGATTAGGATGAAATATAAGACACTCATTTGCTTTCCCTGCCAAAGAAAAAGGAAATAAACGCACACACTCACACACACACACACACACATATATATATATATATATATATATATATATATTCCAAATCACCTGACAGAAAACCCATAGTTCCCACCAATTCATAAAAGTTAGCCAAGTGTGTATGAGGGTCCTTATGGTCCATCGTTGTGAATTGGTTGTGTTAGAATTAATGGCTTAAACAAAACGGGGAATCAATTGTTTGTCAAAAGATTTCCGCAAAGGTTGAATTAGAATGAAGCTTTATCAACAAACACAGAAGAAGCAATCAAGGAAGCCAATCAAACAATGTAAATGAAACTGTTTGCAGAATTTCAATCGGTTGAAACTTTGTTTTAATCGGTTGTTTTTGGCAATAACAAAACAAAATTAAAACAAACAGTTTATAAGGAGTGAGAGAGAGAGAGATTACACAACCAATTTACACTGGTTCACTCAACCTTCAGCTACATCCAATTCCCAGAAAAACCACTGGGTTCCACTAGTAACCAATCACAAATTACAATACACACAATCACAAAATGGTGATCTTGATACCACAAGAACCACTCACCCTCTTTGCTGAATTTACAGGAATCACAGGGCTCCTAAGATCAAACCTTGAACCAATGTACAACTACTTAGCTCTCTTCTCAAAAACAATTTCAATCTCACTGTAAATGTGTTTTCTTGTTGTTTTTGAAATACAATATTTATAGCTCTTAAAACTAGCCATTCTAGGCAGTGAATTATGAGCCAAAATAGTTTTGATCCAATTGAAAACGAATCTAACAGGTTTTGGAAAAGCTGTTATTAAATATGACAATCAACCGGTTGAAATTCGTTTTAACCGGTTGAATTGGTTTGACAGTTATTTAACCAAGCTAAGTGACAAACAACCGATTATATCGTGGTTTTAACCGGTTGTTTTTATCTTGCTTAGAAAAACACTTTTCTTTTTTAAAATAGATTGAACCAGCTTGTGCAAGGGACTAGGAATGATCTTTACAAGAATTCTAAACAACCTATACTAAGCTCAAACCAAAAGCAGCACAACTTCAACCTTCACACAGATTTGAATCATCAAAGGTCCCATGTTCTACAATCTCCCCCTATTTGATGGAGATAAATCCTTAGGATTCTTGTTGGAATGTTCTTGTTTAGAATCTTGTATAACTTGCATTCACAAGCAAACATAGAAATATTGGATAATCTATTCCAGATAATCAGGCACCACAAACTAGTTTCCACCAGGTGATTTCCAGTGAGGAACATCAACCAAATCAATGTGAGAAGCCAATCAAAGCATAGGTGTAGCACAGAAAAACAATCGGTTATTTCACAGGCATAATCGGTTAAAATTTGTATCAGAGTTTCATTTTAAATCAAAAACTAGTTATAGCAGTTATAACAATGTTCAAAAATAGAAAATAGGTGCAGATATTAGAATATTACATCCCAAACATTTCTCCCCATATTTGTCTTCACAAATAGACAGAAAGAAGAATTTTAAAAAACATCATAAAAGATAGAAAAAATTGTTTAGAAACATAAACCAACAATTTAAATGAAGGACTTCAGCTTCCTTCAATCATTCCTGCCATATTGTAGATCCAGAAGTTGGTTATGAACTTCTTCAATCTGCTCAGCCAAGGTTTGGAACCTTGAATCCATATGGTGAAACCTTGATTCACACAATCATGAAGATTTCTCTGGTTTTCAGCAAAGGTGTCCATTCGGTTTACCATTAGCCTCTCAAAAGGAGACATTGAAGTCATCCTTTCTCCTATGTGATCATCACTAGGACCAACTTCATGAGTCTCAGTAGCATGTTCCTCTTGGTTTGTTGCAGCTTCAGGTTCTTCTCCATCATTAGTTCCACTAGGTCCAGCTTGGTCACCATCCTTGCTTACCCATCTCCCACCAATCTTGATAAACCCCATCTTGCTTAAGGATCTACTATTGATCTCACTTGAAGGCTTTATAATTAAGCCAGTCTTCTTCAATATCTACTTCAAAATAATGTAGAAATTTAGAAATCAATATGGCATAGTGGAAGTCACTTAACCTTATATCCTTTTGCATATGGTCTTTGATGATGTGAATCCGATTAAGCTTCACTTTGTTCATGATGCAGTAGATTAACAACAAGTCTTCTTCAGAGAGTGTAGAATGATTGCTCCCCCTTGGTGTGATAATCCATGACACAATGAAGGCAATGAGCCTTTCATCAAGTTTCAGCCCTCCAACAGAAAAGCTTTTTACCTTTAAGAGGGGGTTCTTGAGACAATTCTTCTAGAATTGCATCTTGTTGAACTCTTTTATCACCCCAAGATTGCCTTTGTTAATCCTTACTCCAGAAAACTTTAGCCCAGTTATGGTAGCCCACACATCATTGGTGATTACAATGTCTACCCCCTTCACATGAGAGTTAAAAATGTCACCATTAAATTGAAGGTTGGTGTAGAATACCTTCACCAAATCTGGGTAGATGTTTCTAGAAAGCTCAAGGAACCTCTTCAGCCTTTGCTCCTTTAGAAGACTTCTCCTTTTGTTGCTTCATCCATATGAAAGAGACAAGTTTTGGAGTGTTAATTATCTTCCTACTGGTTTCATGTAGGTACTTGTATATCAATTCTGATTCTCCTGAGAACCAATCTTCTAGCTTTCCACCACTCCTTACAACCTTTGTTTTCATTCTCTTAGAGGATGGAGGAGTTAATGCCATAGTTCAGGTAGAGAAAGATGAGAGTACACTACAAAAACAAGCTTAGAGCATAGAGAAAAAGGAAGAAAAACAGGTTGTTCTTTGTGAAAATAACAACTAATAGCTTCACATATATAGTCACAACAGTTAGTCAAAGTTGGCATTTAGAGGGTTGTTTTCAAACAGAAAAAAAAGAATCAAAACAGAACCATAAAGCAGTTCTGTCAGTCATAAAAAAAAGGTACATAAAACACATACTGATTTGACCACACTTTAAAAGCAGTTTTAATTTCCAAGATTTAGAGGAATATATTCCATGAAGAGTAGTTATTGTAGAGGAAATTTGTATTCAAGGTTGTAATTAAAGCATTGTTGACCACACACGTCACTAGGTTTGAACAGAAAATCAGTTTAAAGCACATTGAATCAAAAAACAATGAGAATTGAATTTTATTTTTCATATCTTCTTATTCTTTCAAAGTATTGAAAAATGGGAGTATTTTTTTTTCCTAGGTTCTCAAACCAAAGAACCTTCCTTGGGAGAGTACCTCTCGAGTTTCATTCTTAGAACTTGGGGAAATGTTTTTGTTAAGTCTTCCATTATGTTCAAAGGATGCTTCCATCAATAGAGCTCCTCTAGCTATAAATATGAATTGAACTTGCATATTAGTTTTCCTTCTTGTTCTTCAAAGTCACTTAAATTTTGGGAGTATTCTTCTCCTAGGTTCTCCTCCAAGGAACCTTCCTTATAAACATGTACCTCTTTAGTTTCTCTCTTCAAACTTGGGGAAACATTTGAATTTCTTTATGAGTATTTCGTTAGCGCTAGAAGGGTGCTTACAACGACGCCACACCAGGACCTTCTCTAATCCAAAATTTCCATTTAAAGCTTCTTGTTCCTTTTCTTGCCTAACTTTCATTTGTCAAAGCTTTCTTCTAAATGGAAAGGAACCGTTTTCAATTTGTGTACCATTTAATTCTCTTAGTTTTCTTCCTTAATGTCATCTTCTGGCATAACTTTGATTAAGTTGGTAAGATATCTCTTGATGATTTTCAATCAATGTTGTTTCCTTGTTCTCCCACTATTGAATTTATCGATGAGGCCTAATCAGACATTTGATTTCTCCATTGACATGCACAACACAATCTAGTCCCATTGTGATTTTCTTATTCTATTATGAGTTAGTAAGTCACTGATTCTAATTGGTTTATTCATCATGGTTGTTGTTCCGATTGGGATTTTGATACAAATGTAAATGTAATCAATTTGTTCCCAGATTTTAGTCTTTTTATCTATCATCGTTATCATCCCCAACATGGCCAACACTTCACGAAAGCATGATATGCTCCACAAGGATATTGGAATGTCTTTAAATTTTACCCAAACCAACTTGTTTCCTTCCATAAAATTGGTAAACTATGGTGTTATTACATAAAAAAATGTTTTGAACCATTTTCCATTGTTTCGAACCATTTTGCATTTTCCATCGTTGTTCTCACTTTTATTGTGTGTACATAACTGAAGCCTTTTTCCATTTTTCTCCAAACTTTGTTCACTACAATAGAAAACGCCTTTTTCGTTGCAAAAAATGGATGCAAACCACGAAAAATCGATGAAAAAATGCCATCGGCCATGAAGCTGACGAGAAAAGCTTGGGTCAGTGAGAGCGATGCAAATTGTGTGAGACAAACCGACATGAGACAGACATGAATATCATTGGCCTAGCTAACGTAAACAGGGACGAATTATCATTGACCAGACCGACATAGATGTATCAAAAATACCATTATGGATAAGCCAAGTCGACGCAAAAGAAATAAACAAAAGTGAAATCAAAATTTGTGTTGGTTAGGTCAATGCAAAATTGAAAAACAAAAAAGATTAAAAATGATTTGCGTGGGCTTGGCCTACGCATATAAACAGAAAAAAAAATATCATTTTTTTATTTTTATAGCCATTTTCATCTGTAAAAACTTTCACAAAAACCATCCAAATCAAAAAACCATCCACAATAGAAAAACCATCCACAACAGAAAAACAATCCAGATAATTTCAACCATCCAAATCATTCAAATATTCATATAATTTTAAATCAAACTAAATATTAATGTACAAAATAGAACTTAGCATATAAAATAAACCATAAAATAAAATTGTAATTTAAAAATTAACCAAAAGTAATATAACTTGAAATGTACCATAATACAATTATATAAAAATAGTACAAATAAAAATATAAAATGTGTTCCATGAAGTAGAAATAACATTGATTTGATCCATAAAAACTTGTAAAAGAAATACAAACAATGTGAATAACTAAAATATTTAGTATACAATAAAACTGTGAAATAATTAAACTTACAGTTTGGGATGCACTTTAAGGAAGGGCTTGGTCACCATGCTCTAAAGCATACTAGTGGAGGAATTAACTTGTACTAGTGGAAGCATTGCCACGTTGTTGCAACACCGTGACAAGTTTTTCCTTTATTTCCTTCATTTCGTCCTCCAAATATGCATACTTCTTACCCCCACATACTAACTTTTGCATGAAGCTGTTGATTTTCAGTCAACTGATTAGATTGAGAAGCACCGGATCTAGATTGGGAAGCAAAGGAGAGTTGAGTGAAGGAAGAGACTCCTTGGTGGAAGCTTCTAGCCAAGTCTGTTGTACCATAAACTTGCCCTCTACTCTTTCCTCTAGCAGTTTCCTTCCCAGCTTAAAGCTTTGTTGCTGGATTAACTTGATAGACATCAATGCTCGAGTCCTGAGAACTACTTACTTGAAGGGTCCTAAAGCACTCATGATAGTTTTCCTACACAGGTCATTAGGAGATGGAAATGTTAGGAAATTAAAATAAAATTTTTAAAAAACTTAAAATAATAACTTACAAAAATTTCACGAGCACGAATATCAACCCAATCCCACTTCTTGTTTGTGTGGGTGGAATAAATAGTTCATCAGGTTCGGGGAGACGACCATATTGACGTTCCTATTAATGTTGTACAATCAAAAGCAATATATGTTGCAAAAGTAAAATGAATTACATGTAAGAAAGTGTACTTACCAAGGTCACTACAATATCTAAATGTGATTTTCGACCTGTGGAGTGTAATGTTCCATCACGAGCTGAAGTCATATTCACTTTATTTTGAATTGATTTTTCTTTGAATTTTTGGGTATCCCAATAGATCAGAAGTTCAACCCGTGCCTGTTCGCCTATCCATATAGGTCGAACAGCCTTTGCCCTAACTTTGGTCAACATGTCACAAAGTCATTTTTTGACTTTGGACTCGTAGACCTTTTTAATTTTCCACTCAATATCTACATGCTTCATTTTAGTTTTTCCATTTTGGTTGATTTGTATGAAATTGTAATTAAAAATTAAAATTACCTTAAAGTTAATCCACCATTTTAGTTTGTCCTCCTTAGTCATGGCATCACAATGATGATATGGGCCTCAAATTGAGATGGAATACAATGTCCAATGGCATCACTAGCATATGATTTGGTGTCCAACTACAATACAAACAAATCAAATTACATACATTTGTAATATGAAGATAAAAATAAAAATAAATACAAGATGACTTACCTTTTACCAAGAATTTGGATGTTGACCCTATCAGTAGGGTCACACTAGACATCGTCACGGGGGAGATTGTGCTCTGACGCACTAGCGACACCATGCCCAACAAGGCCCTACACAAAGGCAATAATGGTCGTTTGGAAAAAAATGAGAAAATATGGTTTGGACAATGGGATAAGGAGTGACCTGCACAAAAGTACCAAGGATGGACTGTCCAAATGAAGCTTGGGTGGGCTAGAGTGGGGAACTCCAAGTCTGGTGGAGTGGTGCAGGGACAATGTCATGGTAGTCAGAACAAAAAATGATGGCTCTTGTGGTAGTGGAATACAATAAGGGTGTGAAAACAATGAAATATGTGCGAGATGAGGTGATATAGTGGAGTGGAGGTAAGCATACCGAAATTGTTGATAGCCGGAGGAGGAAGGGGTGGAGGAAGACGAGCTAAAAGATGGTGTCGAGGAATAGGATGAAAGATGTGGACTACCAATATCAGACGATAGTAAAAGACCGAAATAAGGGATATTTCCTAGGTCTATAACTAGCTAATAGCCACACCTAACAATGGAACCATCCCTCCCTCTAGTCCTAACCATTTTTCATGAAAAAAAATATCCGTTGATAATATTAGTATAATTATCTAATAATGATATGTTTGTTTATAGTTAATTGAAAGTAATATATGTTAGTCGTCATTGTTATCAAACTCTGAATCATTGTGATTTTCCTAATAATTTTCATTTAAGAGGCTTCTTCATCGTCATGCTTATATGGTTAAATATCATCATCATCATCAAGTACTTCGACATTAGTTGTGTCAGCGAAACGTTCTAAATGTTCAATTCTTGTAACTGGTAAGACATTAGACGTCTCATCGACTTGATACGACAATTCATCGTTGATGTTGTCAACTTGCACATGTCCTTGGGGTTTTGTTTTAATTGAACACACCATCCACGAAGGTTTTTACATATGTTTGGGTAACTGATATAATAAACTTGTCTGACCTTCAGTGGAAGAATGAATGGATCATAGGGTCCATATCTTCCACTTAACTTGATTTCAAATAGATTATATTAAGAATGAAATTTAGTCCCAAGATTAATTGTAGGATCAAATCATTCACAGTAGAATAGTGGGATCTTCTTATTCAGAGCAACATACTCCAATTCATATAAATAATGAATTATACCGTAAAAGTCATCTTCCCCTCCGTCAGTGACACCTTTAACATACAAGCCACTATTTGTTATTTTCTTACCATCAAACCATGTCTTTGTATAAAACTTATATCCATTAACGAAGTACATATTCCATGATGTTGTCTTTGAATTAGGTCCCCAAAAAGGTCCCTTCAAGTTTGGGTCGACTACATTCCTTTCATCATAAACATGTATTGTAGTGATAAGAGAACATTACATTTTTTATGAAATTTTGACTAAATAAGAAGCATGTATGGGTTTAGGTTACACTTACGTAGGTCTTGAACCATTCGGGAAAATTATTATGTATGACTATTGAAGCGTCTTCGTCATTGATTGAGTACACTTGTAAGAACAATCTTCAAATGTTATTAAAGTAGTTAGCAAACTACACAACATACAATAATTTAATTCAAATTATGTTCAATTAAACTTACTCAAGAAATAGTTTGACCTCATCACAATTGATGAGAACATGAACATGGGCAAAATGGTGTTCTTTATCATTGAACCAATAGTCTTTGCTAGAACCACTTGGGCGTCCACATTTATTCAAAACCAACAATTTGTATTGGTCTTCCTCATTTGTATTTGTTCGAGGATTATTTTTCAAGCTTCTATTTGACAACAAGATGACACGTTTGAAGTAATGAGAGAAAAAATATGTTATCTCTCAGTGTAGGTAGAATGCACATATTGATCCTTCTACTCGGGCCAAATTACCCAACAATCTCTTTACATCTCCCATCTCCCATAGAGGCCTAGAGGTTGTTCAGATAGAAGTATCTTTTCAACTTTATTATTTTTTTCAAATTTTTCTTTCTTCTGAATGACCTTGTGGGAAGGAGCACTCTTCTCCCATGCCTCGACATTGCCCTTAAGGACTTTCTCTTGATTTTCTAATAGTTTTTTATTTTTCTTATTTTCTATTTTTTGTTTCATTTGTACTTGGTCCTTTACCACTTGTGAGGGTGTTAAAGGATAAAGTACAAACTTCTTTTCCTTGTGAGTAAAAGTAATCTCGTTGGTAAGACCGTTATGGATGGTTTTCTTATAAAATTGTCATGGTCTTCCCAATAAGATATGACAGGCTTCCATGGGTACTACATCACATAAAATTTCATCTTTTATAATTTTCCATAGAAAGATTAACTTTTACCCGCTTATCTACAGTTAATTCCCCATCTTTAATTATCCATTGAAGTTTGTAAGGTTTTGGATGAGGTATTACTTGTAGATCTAGCTTTTCAACCATCCTAGTGCTACAACAATTGTAGCAAGATCCACTATCCACAATGAGAGAACAAACGTTTTCTAAAACTTTACATTTTGTGTGAAAGATGTTCTCTCTTTGTGTTTCATGGTTCATACTAGGTTGATTGTTGAGGGTTCTTCTAATCATCATTAATTCCCCCTCATAAGGATATGCTCCCTCACTTTTCTCTTTTTTCTCTTTCCCGCTAGACTCATCCTCTTGGCTACTATATTCATC
>Ga0123341_1000820_pt1 | contig 21305 bp, 18 predicted proteins | sample Turbeapinknodule_FD_89959 | JGI IMG/M metagenome (GOLD analysis project Ga0123341, IMG submission 89959) | Root nodule microbial communities of legume samples collected from Mexico - Turtle bean Mexico pink nodule | ecosystem: Host-associated > Plants > Roots > Nodule | place: Mexico: Nepantla...
TAATACATAAAAAAACATACAAATTCAAAATATAATAAATACTAAATAATATAAAATTTAAAACATACAAATTATAATACATAAAAAAAAAAACAGCACACCAACCTTGTGTGTGAACCAACGTTGGTGGTGAAGAGTAGCAGGGGAGTGCGAGCAACAGCGGTGGTAGCGGAAGTGGTGGCGGAGCAGCGACGGAGTAGCCAATGGAACAGTACCTTCGACCACCAATGCAAGGAAACAAAAACAATTTATAAAACGGGCATTTGTGAAGATGGAGAGGAATAAAACGATTCAAAAACTTACAAACTTATAATGAAGACTACGAAAGAGATGAACTTCTTCGGCCAACACAATGAGAGGCAAACATAAAAAGGATGAATAGTGCAAACGAGAGGCAAGAATAGAAAGAAACTACGAAAGTGGTGAGGCACGCTAAAAAAAGTTAGGGTAAAAAGGATTTACAAATGCGGTTTTACAAATAGCCGCATTTGTAAATCAAATTAATTTAAAAAATGTCATTGCGTTTTTTACGAATGCGTTTAAGCGCAAAACTGCACTAAATAAAAAACATTCTTTTCTTCATTTTACATTAGTGAATTGTCATAATTCTCAAGTACCAGTCAACATTAAGATCTCTTAAAATTTATTATTTTCTCAACAACTTCCTCACATTGGGTATTGACAACTCTAAAATGATTTTCTACTTCGTGTGGTTGTACAATTTAGACAAAGTTAAGCAAATACATACTATCCAAAAAGAGATAATATGAAAATTTCACCATGAATAAAGATGTTAAAGTTGATGAAAATGCTTATTGAAATTATAGAAAAAATAAACATTACAAAAAGCAACTTCATTATTCCAAGCTCAACAAGATACTTAAGAAGTGACAAAAGATAACTATATTCTTCACTTGAGTTAACTTCTAAATGAGAAAATGTGTGTGTATACATACTTCTTAATTTTAATTTAGAATATTCATTTTTTTAAATAAGTATAATTTAAATCTATATATTTTACAAAATATAATTATTAAATTCAAATTTATCATAATAATTAATTATTATAATGATTATTAATAAAAATATGTGTGTGGTTATAATAACCTAAAATTAGAAATAATATTATTATTACACTACAAAAAATCGTGTTAATGGTAGTGATTTTAATATGGTGGTTTTACAAAATTGTTATAATTCTCAAGTACAACTCAACATCAAAATCTCTTAAAGTTTGAGTTAAAACTAATTTTTCCACGACAACTCCCTAACACTAGACATTGACAACTCTGAAAAGATTATCTACTTCGTTCACTTTGCACTTTAGGCAAAGTCAAACAAAAACATATTATCCAAAAAGAGATAAGTACATCCATTCATTAGGAAATTACATAAAAGAAAAATTTAATGCATCTTACTTAATCAAGATCTTTAGACACAAAAGGATATCTGGAAGAGGTAAAACTTCTCAACTAACTTTCTTGAGAATTTACAAAGAAATTTAAGAAGGAGAAGAAGAAGAAAATGAGATCCCATGTTGTATTGTGGAAAAAACTCTACTTAAATTTTTGCTTCCATTAAAAACTTCATAAAAGAACATTGTTCATGTTTTATTAATTAATAAGAAAATATTGGTTAAATTCTCTATATGTGAATGTACGATTATCCTCTCTAATGAACCTCAATATGATCTCTTAATTATCATGCAAAGTATTCCTGTATAACCATATCCAAAAGTGACTGTTTGACAAAAATTTCCGATTATTAGTTATGAGTGGCAGTTCAAAAAAATACTCATTTTAATCATAAGTAACTTGTGTATAAAATATTTTGTTAAATTGTGAAAAAGTATTTGGGGAAGACTTAAATGACTTGTACCAAAAGCTTATTTAATTCAATTAAATAAATATAATAATTATTAATATTTGTTTTTCTATTTAATTTAAGAGATAATGGAAAGAAAAATTAAGATTAATTTCTATAAAATTAATATTTTTTTTCTTCATTCTTCAATTTATTAAATTTTAAAATGTTACTCCTCTTGATGGAACAAAACATGTCATAAAATCTATGGTTAAAAGGTTGATTTCTAGTTCAAACTCCTCAATCTGTGCATAACTCCATTTCTCCGTATTGCTTGTACAAAATTCAAATTCAAAACACTCAGTGAACAAAGAAGTAGGGGTATATATAAAAGGAACCCTCAACAAAATTTCATTCTGTCCCACAACACTTTCCCCACTCTTTTTCCTTTCAATTCTTCACTCTTCTTTTCTTCTCCGATCTACACTTTTCCGAAATGAACCAAACCACCGTCGCCAACTTCGAAAAACCAATAGGATGCTACTCTCCATCGGTTCAAGTATTTCTCATTTCTTCGCCTGTTCCTGCTATTTAATTGCTCGCCTTTTGATTTTCGTAACTGAATTAACTCGCATTCGCAAATGTTAGAGAGAAGCATAGTTCGATCGATTTTCGTAACTAAATCAACTCGAATTCGCAACGTTAGGGAGAAGCATTGTTCGATCCACTGCTTTACTGCTTGTGTGTGTTTTCTCTCATTTGTTGTGATTGGTTGCGGATTTCCGGTTAGGTCTTGGCTGCAGCTTCAGGTTTTTTTCTCGCTTTGTTGCGTGGATCGGCTCATGTTGTGGACAATTTTGACCTAATGTGAGGGGAAAATTTAAAACTAATTTCGCAGGAATTTTTGTGTATTTGTTTTGTTTTCATAACGCTTGTGTGTTAAGGTGCTAGGAATTCAGTGAATGTTAGTATTTGTAGTGCCTGAGTGATGGAGTTTTCTTTATTGTTCTTGTTTTTTTTTGTGATGAAGAGTTTTTGAAGTGGCAAGTGCCGAGTGACTGAATCTGTTTTTGTGATTAGAGAAGTGAGATTTGTTTTGTTAGTTCTTGTGTATTCATGCGTGTGATAATATATGTAAATTCTGCTTTGTGGAAGTTTTTATTTCAAAGTACTGTTGATATAAGCATTTATTGTCTGACAAGGGTGTTAAGCTTTAGAAGTTTCAGCTATTTGTTTGTTTGCTCCTGAAATGTAGGAGCTTATTGTTATTGATGATGTGCTCTCGGCCATGGTTGGCATTGAAGGACGGTACGTCTTAATCAAAACAGTTCGTGGAAAGAATGATGATATTTCTTTCCTGGTCGACCCATCAATGGATTTGGCCCTGCAGGTGAGATTTATCATGATTTCTGTTACCATATTTGAGCTTCAATTTTAACATTAGGTTTTAAACCTCCACATTTTTCAGTTGCAAACTATCCGAGCCAAATTGGAAGTGCTCTTTACTCAACTTTATAGGGTGTTCAATATGTACAGTATCGTAACGTACTGTTTTACTAGTATTTTCTTTCAATATTTTTAACTTGTAAATGTTATTATTTTAATGCCATAGACTCTTGTTCGGGATGTGAAGCATCTATCTTATAATTCAAATAATGCATTTCTTTTACTGAAATTTATATCTTGATTTTTGGCAGAAGTTCAAATTAAAAGATATCTATTTTTTTTTCTACCAATTATGATTTTAAGTTTCACATCATTTAAAAGTTTGACCTGCAATTGTAATTGGGCCCCCAAATTGTGGATGCAATGAAGACACAAAGTGGTAAGCTAAAGTAAGTGGAATGGATAATAGAACTATTCTGTGACTGTGTAACTTTAGATTATGAACAATGTTGATGATGCACTTCATGTAACTGTTTCTGAGACAATTTGTATATTGCAGGAATTGGCAAAACGGATATTTCCTCTTTGCAAGAGTTTTTTGTTGATTGACCAGTTTGTGGAGTCAAGGTCTCAGTTCCAGAATGGCCTGGTTAATCATGCTTTTTCTGCTGCACTGAGGGCACTTCTTCTCGTAGGTTTTCCTGAATAGTGAGTCAGTTGGTCTTACATTCTGCATGAAATGGTTGATTGTTACTTTATATATGTGTATTCACTTTTGTAGCAGGAAATAACCTATTGTTGGGCTATCATATGTTTTGAATGTTTCTTGTATTGTGCTTTCTATTTGCACAAGGTCTGAGTATTTTCATCTGACATTTAGATTGAGGTGTCAATAGAATACGTTGAATTATTTTAGTATGAAATTACAAATAATTACCAAAAACGAAACCAATGCTTGAGGCTTCTATCTAGTGTGGTTTGGAAAGGGTAGATGTATTCAGCCAGTCAGCCCTATTCCAGCAAGGGGTGGGGGTGCTTCCTAAATTTAAATCTTACCCTTAGGGCACAAGGCAACAACCTTACTATTGAAATCCCACATCGGTTAGAAATATATGACCAATTTAGTTTTTGTAAGGCTTGTGTAATCCTTACTTTGTAAGATGGTTTTTGTACAATTGAGTTAATCCTTAAGCTCTAAATCTAAGATTATCAGAGCCTATCCTGGATTTGTTATTGGACAACCTGTATTTGCCTACATTCTAGATGTCAATTGCTACTTCCTAGTCATAGGGGGTATTGTTATTGGGCAACCTGCATTTGTCCACTCTCCAATTGTGTAGTCTTGGGTGTGAGGGGGGCATGTGGAGATCCTGCATTGACTGTAGATATGACCGATTTAATGCATGCATAGCTTGGGAAATCCTTAACTCACAAACTAATTTTGTTGAGTTTAGTTAGGTCTTAAAGTCCAATTATAGATACTTACCATTGTTCCAAGGCCTTCCTCCCAATAGAGTATCTCAATGTAACCAAAATTGATGTCGGTTATGCTTGACCATAGCAAAGTATTGGGAACAATTACCTTTTCCTCTTTTCTAAACAAAAATTAGTAAGATGAAATTACTTAACCATCAAGAGTGCAAAGGTGAAAGCTCAAAAATGAAGGGGGGTGGGTGAGTACAGGAGATCAAATGGAAGTTAATGGATACTGGCTACCATATATTATTATATTTGGAACTAGTCAAACCTGGCCATAAAAGTTTAGTGTAAAACTGTCATTAGAATAAACCAACAAGTGATAATTTTTAGGTAGATTCTGTTGATTGCCATGTCGTTCTGTATTCTTGTTCCTTTTGTGTTGGAGTTTCTTGCAGGTGCTTTGTACTAGGCAATAATTTGTAACAGAGTATTGATGCTTTCCTTTGTTGCAGTTCTGCCAAATCATATTGCTATGATTGAAATACACTATTTGTAATTAGAACATACTTTTATATTCATGGGGTTATCTTTACCAGGATTACCAGGCTATGGTGGCTCAGCTTGAACACCAATTTCGGCTTGGGAGACTTTCCCTTCAAGGATTGTGGTTTTATTGTCAGGTACAGATTTATCTTTCTTGAGTTCAAGTAAATATTTTCCAAATGCTTTCTAATGGTTATTTTAATGATATTTTTCAGCCCATGATGAGGTCAATGCAGGCATTATCCACTGTCATACAGAAGGCTTCAGTTAGCAACATTTGTGGGTCTGCTGTTCTTAACTTACTTCAGAGCCAGGTAATGAAGTTCCCTTGTAATTCTTACCATTCTCTGTATAAGTCAACACTTCATTTAGTTTCGTGAGTAAGTTTTTAAGCTCTTAATTCTCTCTACTATGGCCTCTACTCTATCTAGGCAAAGGCTATGGCTGGGGACAATGCTGTGCGGTTGATGCTGGAGAAAATGACACAATGTGCAAGTAGTGCTTACATGAGCATATTAGAAAGGTTTCTCCTTGCTCCTCATCCTTCACTATCAAATATATAGGTTGCTTTCTCTAATTCAATTTATCAATTCTGATAATGTATTTATAATTTTACCTGTATCTTTTTCACAAACAATACAAGTAAAACTTGTATTAGTCAATGGTTGTATTCATTAATTACAGCCGCATACTCAGACATATATTCCCCTTTTCTTGATCAAATTAGTCTGGCACCAAACTTTCATGGAAACACACCATCCATGGTTGCATCTCTTTTTAGTTTTGGGCTTCTATTGATCTTAGAGAATGGAAGTTATTGATGGAAGAAAGTAGAAAAATGTAGAAAGTTGAGGTTAGTTAAGTAATTATTGTCTTTTCTTTGGTTTGGATCTTTAAAATAACCCAAAATTAGAGGTATATTTTGGCACAGGAGTGGAAGATCATCATTTTCTTTTTCTCGTCCCATTCCCGTACAAAAAGGCCTTTGGTGCAGTAAAAAAATTATTTAGCACTTTCACATAAAATTTATCACTGTGCTGACTTCTCTTGTTAATAAGCTTTAGTTGACCCTATTTAGGATTTAATTTTCTTTTTAACTTGGGAATTGAACAATGCTGCAGATGGGTTTATGAAGGTGTAATAGATGATCCTTATGGTGAATTTTTCATCGCAGAGGACAAATCTCTTCAGAAGGTAGATCAAAATCTTTATAACGTATAACTACCCAAAATATCAAAACCTGTTTTTTCATATAGTCTCAGTTTAAAATTCTCTATAGGAGAGTCTCACCCAGGATTATGAAGCTAAGTATTGGCGACAACGTTATAGCCTTAAAGATGGAATTCCTAGTTTCCTTGCAAATATTGCAGGGACAATTTTGACAACAGGAAAATATTTAAATGTCATGAGAGAATGTGGACACAATGTTCAGGTTTGTCACTGTTGTGTTTGTACTTTGTATTTAGAATTAGTTTTTTGTTTTCTTTGACTTAAGATCAGATGGTGGTAATAAAAATATTCTTTTTTTTAAAAGTGATTGCTTCACTGAATACAAGTACTTTTTACGTTAGGTCCCTCCATCAGAAAATTCAAAACTTATGAGTTTTGGATCAAATCATCATTATCTTGAATGTATTAAGGCTGCTTATAACTTTGCAAGCAGTGAACTCTTGAATCTCATTAAGGAAAAGGTGAGTTTTATATGGTGATAAGTTTCTCAGCTTACATTTTAATACTTTTGCAATAGTTATTGTTAAAATATCCTAGTTGTGATGGTAAAGTGTGTTCCTATGTTTAGTATGATCTAACAGGAAGGCTGAAGTCAATTAAACACTATCTTCTTCTTGATCAGGTATGATCATGATCATCTTTGTCAATTGTGGAGACAATAATTAGCTATGCTGGCAAAACAAAACTGGCTATTAATTTTCTTAATTCTTTTTTTGATATATTTTTACTAGTAATTACAAAAGATGACACTTTGTTTTCAGTTATTTTCTGTCACAAATTCTTGGAAATATAAAATAAAGTGGTACTTTTGCAATTATTAACAAGAAATATCAATGGAAAATGAAAAGAAAAAGTAAATCAAATGCACCCTAATAACTGACTATTTTTACTTTGAAGGCATAAGTTTGAACGGAACAGAATGATAAACACAGTTCTAAATGCAGATGTAATGTTTGTTGCAATGCTTGTACTTGGGTTTTCTAAACAAATACCACTTGAATGTTTTCAAATTGCAGTAGAATTTTTAGTCCTTGCTTTATGATCATGATTCAAGAGATTAGTCATAAAATTCAGTAATAGATGGATTTAAACTTTTGATGGGGATAATGTCATTATGATTTCACAATTTTTGTTGAGTAGAAGAGAAGGGAGAGAGGGCTATCATATGGAAAAGGGAGGTTTTTAGGAAATTAGGAACAAACTAAGCTTGGTATTCAAGAATCAAGCGTGTTCTTTTTGGCTCTTGACCATACCTAAGGTTATCAGGTTGACTATCATATCCATAGGGCTTTATGTAAAAATTGAAGATGACCTTATGATTATTTTCATGATAGTTACTGTAGGCATTGTCATCTATAAAAAGAGGTTTTATGTTAGTAACAAGTGAATTGAAAGGAAGGAAAAATTTCAAATGGAAAATCATTACAAAACTTGTCTATTTCTGAAATTTTGCTTGACCAAAAGTTACAATGGTTCCAAACTGATCATAAAACCATGTCTTGCGTGAGCACATGATAGGCCAAGTTCTGAATCAGGAGGAAGTTATTACACAACTATTTTTATATTACAGTCAAATTATGCATTTATATGTGATTGCATAGATGCCTCTCAAAGAATCAATTCCCAATGATAATGTACATTTCAGAAACACCCTTTTTTCTTGGATCGTACTCATAGTTTTACGATACAGGGTGATTTCTTAGTACATTTTATGGATATTGCACGGGATGAACTAGCAAAAAAGCCTGATGAAGTCTCAGTTGAGAAGCTGCAGGTATCGTAATGAAATATCCTTTAATTTCCCATACCATTTTTATTCTACATGTAAATTCAAGTTGGCAAACACTTGCCTATTTAATTTTGAAAGGTATCTAGATTCTAATTATATGTCTTTCCTTTTCTCTTGTATGTTTTTCCTCTCTTCTGTTTAGTCACTTCTAGACCTTGCATTGCGTACTACAGCAGCTGCAGCGGATCCTTTTCACGAAGGCTTAACCTGTGTTGTGGCAAGTAACTAATTCAGTTTGTAAGAAACTCTTTTAGAGGCGTAAATGTCAGATTTTCACACATGATGTAAACATTTCACTTCCAGGAAAAATCTTCTTTGCTTAGAAGGTTGGGAACATTTAATGATCTTGAAGTTAGTCAGAGAAGTTCTAGTGATAATGATTTGGAGGAAACTGTTAGCATCACTGGACTTGAAACATTTGCACTAAGTTACAAGGTCTTTTCTTTTCTTTATATACTTATGAAAGTCTTCCTCCCGTTTGCATCATTAATGTTTCTACTTTTGGTTCTGGTTTTAGGTGCACTGGCCACTTTCTATAGTATTATCACGTAAAGCCCTCACAAAGTACCAATTGATTTTTCGTTTCCTTTTCCACTGTAAACATGTTGACCGTCAGTTGTGTGGAGCGTGGCAAGTACATCAAGTATGTTTATAGTGTCCTTACTTTATTTGGTCTGTCGTGTTCATTTCCATTCACAGCATTTTGGTTCCATATTGTAGGGAGTTCGTGCTCTCAATACACGTGGAACTGCTATCTCCAGATCATCTCTTCTTTGCCGTAGTATGCTTAAATTTATTAATAGCCTTCTGCACTATCTGACATTTGAGGCAGGTTTTATTTTTCTTTGACCTAACATATTAAACTTTGGAGATCTTTCTACTTGACAGAAACTTCCCTTTTTCCATTGTTTAATATAAGTATGTTTGCTTTAAATTGAAAATTTTAAATCTATATTTTTGTGTTCAAATTATATTTTATGATGATTTTAAATTGCAAAAGATTAATTTTAATATTGGTTTTTGACATATATAGGATTGGGTACAGGTTTAGCCTTTTCTTTTTATAAATTTGGTATCTAAACTGACTAGCTTAACATTTAGGCGAGTTCTTGGTTTATGACCATTTACCTTATTTTTTAGGTTGTTGAACCAAATTGGCATGTGATGTATAACAGACTTCAGTCAGCAAATAGCATAGATGAGGTAAGTTGTTGTGGTCTTACATTTTAAAAACTGATGCATACCCCATGTTATGTGCATAGTTCTTTTGTATGTTTTTGTTAAAATGAAAGTACAAGGGATACTCTTGCCCATGTACAGAAATAGTTATGATCAAATTGAGGTATGAACATTCAGTTGCATATTAGAAGTATGGATTTCGGTGTAGGGTTTATAAGGCATTGGGCTTTTCAATTATAATGGCTAGCTTCTGTGGTGAGGTTCTCTTGGCCTTTATCAATTGGTCTTAGAGTTTTCACCATATCACTTGGCTGTAAACGAGTGAGCATTGCTATGTTTATCCAGGACTAGTCAAATGGGCTAGTGCATGGCTGTCCTTGTTGCGTGCTAAGTTGTGGAGCTTAGCATAATATTAGGATCCATTTGCAAAGTATGGGACTTAAGATCCACGATGGAATTATGGGATTTTGGTGCAGTGTTTATAAGGCCTTGATCTCTACGACTACAATGGCCAAATTTTGTGATATGGTTCTTTGAGTGTTCTCATCTGATGCAAAGTATTTACTACACAGTTAGAAATTACTTGTTATGTGCATAATGTGTGCGAGTCTGTCTTTTGTGTTTTTTTAAGGTGGGTAGGTTGTTAGATGTTTAATTCTTGACATTTTCTGTCTGAAACAGGTTATACAACATCACGATTTTTTCCTTGATAAATGTTTGAGAGAATGTTTACTTCTTTTACCTGAGCTGCTGAAGGTTAGTTTCTGTTTGTTTTTGTTTTACTCACCTAAGTTTTTGTTTTTACTCTAATGGTTATGCAATTACTGTTTCTGGGTACTATGTAATTATTACTTTTCCCATGGAAGAAATATCTTAGCTAAAAGCTTCATAATAGAAAAAATACACGCATATAGAAATAGCATAGCCAATTTCATATTTTGATGGCCAACATGAGAAGATGGCCTTGATCAACTAAAATTCAGTTTAATTGGCATGTATACCAAAAGCATAATCAACTAAATTCATTTAACCTAACATGCAAAACCAACAGCTTGACCGAAATATATTCTGATGGGTAGAAGCCTTAAATAAGTTATGAAGATAAAAGATTGATACGAGAGACGAAAACCAACCAATTTGTGCATATGCCTAACTCCCTTCATTTTACAACATTTGTTTTTCAAGTTTGAAGTAGGTAATGCAATAAAACTAGACTTGGTTAGCACATAAATTGGAGAAAATATCGTGGATGATTTCTATTGTAAAATTTTGCTTGAGTTGGAGAAAAAATAAATATCAATATAATGGCATATGGTTCAATGAATGACTAAGCTGGTTCAACCTCTCACCGAACAAGCTTTTCAGTTCATTGTCTTGATCAGGTTATGAAACCTTAATTTTTTTATTTCTTGAATTAACAAAAGTTGCACAAAACCAAGATGTAAAAACAAAATGATAGTTTTAATTTTTAATAAGAATAAAATCAAAAGGGGTTTGTAGTATTGATATGTAGGTATTCTTGTAACGCTACAATTTTGAAATTCTAGGATACATTGTTTAACAAAAAGCTACCCATCCTTTTTTATGTTTTATACGAAAATACAAGCTATATTTAGAGCTCCATATGCTACAAGAAGCAAATGATGGCTGTGAATTAACATGAAACTTTTCGTTTGCTATTGACCGGGTGAAACGTTTATAATAGACACTATGCAATATGATAACAAGTTTACAGTTTATATGAAATGTGAAGGTTCATAAGTTTAATACGAAATACATTTTCTTGCTTATTTTATTTGTTAATCAGAATGGTTCATGACTACTCATGATTGATGTTTCTCAATTGCAGAAGGTGGAGAGGCTTAAATCCATGTGCCTACAATATTCAGCAGCAACCCAGTGGCTTATATCGTCATCTTGTATTGATTTAGGTAACTCAGAGGAACCTATTGATTCAGTTGGCTTGAATAAAGCCAAAAGGAAGTCAGGTCAGGTCTTGAAGTCAACCACCAGAAATGTGGCAGTCACTGATTCTGTTCTGTAAGCCCCAAAAGCAATAGTTTCAGTACACGTGCTGCTTATTCTATTTTATACTAATTATTTCATGTCATATTAACGTTCTGACCAATATAAAATTGCAGCAAATTTGAGAAAGAGTTTAACACCGAGCTTCAGAGTCTTGGATCAATCTTGAACAATAACTCTCAGGCAGAACCATATCTGGCTCATCTTGCACAATGGATTCTTGGTGTTAAAAATGAACAAAATGGTTTATGAATGGCTTTAACTTGCAGTATGTATGATAGCAATTATGCACAAGGTAACGTGATTTTCAAGTATAGGTGTTCTTGACACTCTCAGCGAGGCCGATAGTTGTGTTTGTAACGATATTTGAGAAAAATAATCCTTTATTTTTCAAGTGTTCTCTACGGTTTTGCTCAATTTACTTGGTAAAGTAATGATTTGGCCGCCAAAGACAACGATATTTCGATACAGTCTACTTGTGCTTTTGTTCTGATTTAACTGTACCTGTAAAGGTAAATATCCTATGGTAATTATTAATTTGTTTATTAGAAAAGGACTTTGTAAGAAGAGAGTTGAGGAATACCTTTAATACACACAAAAATGAAGAAATATGCACATGTAAAAACTTTAGAGGTATTTTTTGTTAGAGCGATTGTAAGAAAAAATTATTCTTGTTGTTACTATAAATTAGGGTTTCAAGAATCTATTACATAGTAGGGTAATTTTTTTTTCTTATTTGAATTAATAGTTTAAATTAGCTATAATTACCTTTTTGGTTCCTGGGTCAATAATCAATTTAATATAGTGGTTTTAAAAAAAATCAATTTGGTAGGTTTTTTAAAAAGGTTTAATTTTGTCTCTTTTGTTAGGTTTTCACCAATGACGTTACTTGTTGATGACATTGACACCTATAGTGACATTGGTTTGCACACGTGAACTGAACAAAATTTTAGGGTTTTAAAATTGGAGAAAGAAGATTGGGAGAGAAGGAGGTGGAGGCGGTGACATCTATGGTGGTGGAGATAAGGGAGGTGGAGGTGGAGGCGACTGTGATCGCGATCATCGCCTGCAGCTGTCGTTTTGCTCGTCATCGTCGCGCTCACTGTCGTTGCAGTAGTCGTTCTTCGTCGCTAGTGTCCCTCTCTCTTGTGGTTGTTCCTTCCTCTCTTCTATTTTTATTTTGTTGAGTGTTGTCGTGGGTCTCGTTCTCTTCCTCTCTTGTTTTAATTTTTTTAGTGCGGTGGAGTGACTGTTATTTGAACACAGAAGATGACCAACATAACAAAAAAAATCATAACATTTTTGACAATTTACCTGATCATTTGTTAGTGCATTGGTTGATGATGAGATTCTAGACATAGATACCAACAAATCTTTTTCATCCAACATTTTCATACAGTTCCGCCTCTGCCTCCACTGCCGCCTCCGACTCCGTCTCTGCCTTCCTTCCCTTCAATCTTCTTTCTCCAATTTCGTTCAGCCCAAATCCTAAAATTTAGTTCAGTCCATGTGTGCAAATCAATGCCATTGTGTGCTCCACGTCATCAACAGTTAATGTCGTTGGTGGAAACTTAACGAAAGGGACCAAATTGAACATTTTTAAAAAACCTTGAGACCAAATTAATTTTTTTAAAAATCACTATATTAAATTGAATATTGATCCCAAATATAAGGACCAAAAAGGTAATTATACCTTTAAATTATAATCTCTGTAATAGCACATTATATAATTTTTAATATGTGCTTAAATGTATACTTTTTTAAGTCTTGTATACCTTATTTACTATTGTAGTCCTTGATCTTTAAGCTATCTCAACATTACAAGACAAAACAAATCTAAGCGAAAGCAAAAGTTGACATTGAATTCAAACTTGAGAAGTAAGTTTTTTGGTCTGTTTTTTCAGCATAAATGAACATGGGATCGGGGCAAATGTGTATATATGGAATGGCCACATGAAAACAAATAATACTGCAAAATGAAAACTATAAAACTAGTTGGATATGCTTTTTGTGCATTATTCAAATTTAGAAAGGGAAATAAAGATAGAAAAGAGTCACAACTCATTGAGACTCATAACCCAAACTCACTAACAAAATATAAAAGAAGATAAGAATTAAAAATAGGGTGAGAATCCCAGTATAGAAAAGTTTCATCATATCCCTCTTTTTTCCTTTCATATCCTTAAATCAGGTAGTCACTCCACTTTCTAAGCACTTTCTCTCTCTGACTTTTATGTGGTGTCCCTTCTTTTCTAATCTTTGCCATGTGTCCTTCTCTTTGTTGCTTGGTCCTCCAATAACATTTTTCTTTTATATTTGAGTCCCTTACAATTCCTCTTTTATTGAAACTAACCTTGTCCTCAAGGTCGAAATTGGGGTAATACTTTTGTATCACTCCTACCTCTTCCCAAGTTGCTTCCATTTCCGACATGCCTTCCCACTAGAGCTATATCTTGGTATTATTGTCTATTTTTTTATTACACAGAGAACATCCACAAAGGAAACGATTATTCTTTTTACACAGGACTTTCCCTGTCTACCAAACTGAATTCAAAAAACGTAACCGCCACTAGCACAAAATGTATAAACAACGACTATTTATTTAATGCGATTTTAGGGTTAGCCGCTGTCATTCAAAACGCGGTGACATTTTTTAAATTAATTTCATTTACGAATGCGGTTACTTGTAATAGCCGCATTCTTAAATCAAAACACATGATTTACGAATGCGGCTATTTAGCGCATGATTTACTAATGCGGCTATTTATAATAGCCGCATTCATAAATAAAAGTGCATGGTTTAAGAATGCGGCTATTACTAATAGCCGTATTCTTTCATACTTTCTTTCTTTTTGGCGCTTCGCGTTTTCTCTTTGTTTATGCTCTGAGTTTCATTGTATTCTCGTACCATTGTAAGTTCGTTTCGATTCCCTCTCTTTCTTCTTCACCAATGATTTATAAAAAAATTTCGTTTCACTTATTTGTTTATTTTCTTGCATTGTCGAAGGGTTCTCTAACGCTTCATTTTCTCTTTTGTTTCTGCTCTCATGCTTCCTCTAGTTTTTTACGAGTCTTCATTGTCTTCTTTGTGCCATTGTAAGTTCGTTTCGAGTTCTCTTTCTTCTTCACCATTGGTTATATATATATATTTTTGTTTCTCTTATCTATTTGTTTTCTTGTATTGGCGAAGGTCACCACTGCTTCATTGCCTGCTGTTTGGGTTTTGCTATGCCGTATTTGCTCTGTTGTTGCTGCTACCACCGCTATTGCTGCCTTAGGGTTTAGGGTTTTAATATTTTTAAAAAAAAATTTAAATAAGAATGCGGCTATTTACCATAGCCGCATTTATAAATCGCATTTACGAATGCGGCTAAATAGTTGCACTTGTAAATCTTCGATTTAAGAATGCGTGTTGATCAAGTGCGGCTATATAGCCGCCATTGCAAATATAAAATAGCCGCACTCGTTTTAACTTTCTGCACTAGTGCACCTTCACTAAACCGGTTGGTCTTTATTTAAAGACTACTAACCGCACTAACCATTACCTTACAAACCATTAACCGCTACTTTACAAACCACTAACCGCTACCTTACCCTTTATTCCTTACATTTTTCCTATAATATACATTCCAAGTCCTATCCTGATTTTGTGTCCTAACATTACTCCCCTTCAGACAAAGCAACCTTGTCCTCAAGGTTAAATTTTGGAAACTGTTCCTGAATGGTCTTCACATCCTCCCATGTCACCGTGTCGTATCCCCCTAATTCCACTTTATTAAGATATGTGGGATGGATGCTCCTTTGACGGATATTTCATGTCTATCCATGATCTTTGTAGGATAACAATTTCCTGTCGGTCCTTGTAACTCTTTAGGCAACTCGGGCTGAACTTCGTACGATCCCACCGCCAACTTGAGTTGAGACACATGGAACACCGGGTTTATTCAACCCGTGTATGGTAATTGAAGTTTAAAGGCCACTGAACCCACTGCCGCTACAACCGGAAAAGGACCATAGTACTTGGCGGCCAACTTCGGATGCAGTCGGTAAGGCATCGATAGTTGTCGATGTGGCCTAATTTTTAAATATACCATATCCCCCACTTTAATTGAAAACGGTCTTCTGTGGCGGTTGGTGAAATTGGACATTTGATCTTGCGCCCTCCTTAAATGAAATTTAAGTTGTGTTAGGGCCTCATCTTGGTTCATTAAATCCTACTCCACCGCTTCTACCATAGTCTCTCTTGGAACAAAACGTGCCAACGATGGAGGTGGTCGTCCATACACTACTTCAAAGGGTGTACATTTCGTTGCCCCATGATAGCTAGTGTTGTACCAGTACTCTGCCTAAGGGAGGAAATTCGCCCACATCTTCGGTTGTTTTGAACTAAAACACCGTAAATATGTTTCTAGTGTTCTATTCAAAACTTCTGTTTGACCGTCTGTTTCAGGGTGATAGGTCATCCTCATCTTCAACATCGTTCCTTGTAACTTAAATAATTCTTTCCAAAACAGGCTTAGAAAGGTTGAATCTCTGTCACTAACGATAGACATTGGAATACCATGCAGTCTCACTATCTCCTTCACAAATACCTCTGCGATCATTCTAGCTGAATATGGGTGTTTAAAAGCAATAAAATGACCATACTTACATAGGCGATCTACAACCACCAAAATTGTGTCCTTCCCACATGATTTCAGAAGTCTGATAATGAAATCCACGCTCAACTCCTCCCAAACTGTGTTTGAAATCGGTAGTGGCTTAACCACTCCTTGTGGCGGAGAAGCTTGATATTTATTCTGCTGACACACTGTACATGCGTGGACATAGCCAGTGACAACCTTCTTCAAGCCATTCCAATGCAACGACTGGCCTATTCTTTTGTATGTATGAAAGATTTCTGAGTGTCCACCCAAAGGCATAGTATGGTACTCGTGTAGTAACCTGGGAGTCCAACTCGAGGATGCTGATAACACCAACCACCCCTTATAATGCAGTCTCCCACTTTCCAAGGTATAATTCCTGTGTGCCTCATGATTGTTTTTTAACTCCTCCATGATCTTTTTCAATATCGGGTCCTTCTGATTTTCTTCTTCCACTAATTCAATATCCCTCCAATAGGGTCTGGACAAGACTTTGATTTCCACCACTCTTTCTTCCTCTTCCTCTAATCTCCGTGACAAAGTGTTTGCCACCTTATTGAATGCTCACGATGACAAAGTTATACCCCAAAAGTTTGGGTAGCCAATTTTGTTGGTTATGGGTGGTAATTCTTTGTTCCAAGAGGTACCTTAAACTCTTTTGGTCGGTGTAAACTGTGAACTTCCGTCCCAACAGGTATGGTCTCCAATGTTGAATGGCTAATACCAAAGCCATTAGTTCTTTTTCGTAAATTGACTTTGTTAGAGAAGTCTTGGCCAAAGCTTTACTGAAAAAAGCAATTGGTTGTTTTTTCTAAGACAACACCGCTCCCATGCCTGTTCCCGATGCATCGAACTCGATGCAGAAAGGTTGACTGAAATCAGGCATCATCAATATCGACACTGTTGTGACTGTCAACTTCAATTGTCGCATGGCTTCTGTGCTTGCTTTCTGCTGTCCACACAAAGTTTCATTTTTCTAATAACTCTGTCAGGGGTCTAGCTATTCTTCCATAATTATAAATGAACCTCTTATAGTAACCTGCGAGGCCCAAAATCCTCTTAAAGCTTTCAAGGATTTGGGTATTGGCCACTACAGGATGACTGGAACTTTTTGATGATCCATTTGAACACCCTGTCCCAAAATGATGTGTCCTAAATACTGTACCTTCTTCTTGCCAAACTTACGTTTCTTGTGATTTGTGAAGAACTGGTTGTGTTGCAGAGTCTTTAAAACCTGTTCCAAGTGTGACAAGTGTTCCTCTCAGGTTCGGTTGTAAACTAGAATGTCATCAAAGAAAACCAAAACAAACTTCCTCAAATACGGCTATAAGATGCCATTCATGGTGCACTGAAAAGTGGTTGGTGCATTAGTTAGTCCGAAAAGCATAAGAAGTGTTTCATAATGACCATGGTGGGTACAAAAAGTGGTCTTATGTATATCTGATTCATGCATGTGCCCTAAGATCCACCTTGGAAAAATAGTGTGCCCCATGCAATTCGTCTAACAATTCTTCTATCACCGGAATAGGAAACTTATCCGAAATAGTCGCCTTAATCAAGGCTCTATAGTCAACGCAAAATCTCCAACTACCATCCTTCTTATCTACGAGGATCACCAGACTAGAGTAGGGACTATTACTTGGTCTGATTATCCCGATCTTCAACATTTTCTCCACCTGTTTTTCTATTTCCGTCTTCATCAGATGGAGGTATCTGTACGGTCTTACATTGATGGGGTATACTCCTGCTTTAATGGGAATTTTATGGTAAATTTCCCTGTTGGGAGGTAGTTGTTTGGTTTCTTCAAAAACCCCTTCATACTCCTTCAAAACCTCCTCCAAATTCGCTGCTTGTGACAACGTTAAACCAACGAGCTTCTAATGACTTCAATGATTGATTTGGGCTTGACTGGTCAGCGCTTTCCATCCCCCATACAAGGAACACCGCCTCGATCTCCTTCTCTTTTTTGAGTGCTTTCAGAGTTACCAACATTCTAGATAACCTGTGGTCTCCTACTATATGCACCTTTTTACCTTCCATACAAAAATTCATGGCCAACGTCCTCCAATTTACTTTTACTTCCCCCAAAGTTGTCAACCACGCCACCCCTAATATCACATCCACCCCCTTAATCAAATAGGAAGAAGGTCTCCTTGACCATATAGTCTCCCAGATGTACCTCTACCTCAGGACAACATCCGCTTGCTGTCTTTTGATGGCCATCCCCTAGTCTCATATTATACATAGGTGTGGGTTCCACATGTAATCCCAATTGATTGACCAACGCTACATAGATAAAGTTGTGACTAGCCCCACTATCAATTAACACCATTGCGGTTCTACCCTTCACGGTCCCCTGTAATTTCATGGTATGACGTTGTGTTAGTCCCCCAACAGAAAAAAGGGATAACTCCATTCGTCGATACTCCTTCTCCTCTTCTTCCTCATCTACATTGTCTTTCATCTGCCCCAACAACCCCTGATTCTCCTCCGTTGGGCCTCCCTCATCCTTTGCACAAATAATTACCCTCAAATTCTTCTCTGGACAACGATGTCTTGGACTGTACGCCCCTCCACAGTGGAAACATCTTCCTTCTTCCCTTCGTCTCACATACTCCGGATAAGGGAGTGTCCTGGAACCCTTGTTCCTTGATCCTTCTCCTAGCTGAAACTCTCTACTGAAGGAAGGCAATCTCCTTTCTCGCATTGCTAGCCACACTAGACACCATCGACCCACTGTTTCCCCTATACACTTCGGTATGACCTGTAATTCCCGAACATCTAAATGAAGCCATACTCCTGAACCCATTGTTGCTCCCCTTTTCTTCCTTGAAAGTCTCTTCTACATCAAGGGCAATCTCCATTGCTCTCATCACCTCTTTTGGATCATGAGGTATAATCTGGTTTTGAATCTTGGGTTGTAATCCCACAAAGAAATACCCCAACAATTGTTTCTCCCCTGTTGGCAGCACCTATGACATTAACCCCTCAAATTCTTGAATGTATTGCCCCACTCTCCCATTCTGTTTGAGTTTGGCTAGCTTCTCAAACATGGAACACCTCTCTTTTATGCCAAACCTCCGATTCAATGTCATGGAGAATTCTTCCCAAGAATGGTTTTTGGCGTTCTTTCTCCAGAAAGTGAACCACGAATTGGCATTGCCCTCCATGCTGATGAAAGCCAACTGCAACCTTTCTTGGGATGAGACACTTCGTACCTCGAAGAATTTCTCAGCTATAACTAACTATCCTGAATGATCTGCACCCTCAAAACTAGGTAACACCGCCCTCCTAGCCCAAGGTTTCAATTCCCCCTCCTTTTCCAACTTTGATTTGTTCCCGTGTGTGGACCGGTCTTCCCTTCTTTCTTCCTCGTCCACCGAGCTTTCCCCTCCGTCGGACATTCTATCTCCCTTCTTGAATTCCCACAACAATTCCTTTATGTCAAGAATGCTCTCCTTTAGCCCGCTAATGTTTGCCTTTAGGCCGTTAATGTCTGTCTTCATCTTCGTCATTAACCTCCCCTGTTCGCTGGTTACTTTCTTTAAAGCCACGGTTCTCTATTCCATCCTCACTTCCTCTTTTTTTTATCCGACAGGTCGGACCAATTTGTTATGAACCAAGAAAAACACACCGAAAGATAAACCAAGAACACAAATTCTATTGAATAATCTCTGTATTATTGCTTTTGAACTTTACACTCATAACATCCACAAAGGAAATGATTATTCCTTTTACACAGGACTTTCTCTGTCTACCAAACCGAATTAAAAAAACGTAACCACCTTCACTAAATTGGTTGGTCTTTATTTTAAGACCACTAACCGCACTAACCGGTACCTTACAAACCACTAAACGCTACTTTACAAACCACTAACCGCGACCTTACCCTTTATTCCTTACATTTTTCCTATAATATACCTTATAAGTCCTATCCTGATTTTGTGTCCTAACAATTTGTCCTTGAAATTTCAAGGTGCCCAGACCATTAGCTCCTTTTAAGGCATTGTAAGAGAGATGATGCTTCGTCTCTAATATCTGTTCTACATAGGGAGGAGGGTTCAGATCGATTGCTTGGTCTTTAGAGTCATAAATTTGAAGCAAAAACATATGCTTATTTGGGTATATGTGGTTTGAGTGAACTTCTCATCACATGTGTAACATAAATTCTTTTCTCTTATAATTTGCATCTCTAATGGAGTCATTCTCTTCTCATCAAATGTTCTCACCATGTCTTCTTTCAGTTCCATTATCACCTTCATATTGCTTTCTATATAGATAAGACCATCTAAGTATATTAAGACAATAAGAGTATCATATTGACCTTGAGTCTTGATGTATAATGTTGGCTCACTCTTTTGCTTCTCTTTAATTCTTGATCAATGAAGTTCTCATCAATTTTGTTATACCATGCTTGAGGAGTTTGCTTTAAGTCATATAGAGTTTTTCTCAGCTTTAACACTTTATAGCTTCATTACCTTTGCTTATAAATCCTTGAGGTTGCTCAATGTATATTTCTTCTTCAAAAAAAACACCATTTAAAAAAGTTGGCTTGACATCCAAAGGGAATACTCCAACCTTTTCGTGTTGCAAGAACTATTAAAGCTTTACTTGTATCTAGGCAAGCAACTAGAACAAACGTTTCATTCTAGTCAACTTCAAGTTGTTGCAAGAAGTTGTATGGTGCCCTCAAGATTGAGATTTTTTGTGTGAACACATTTAAGTCTATTGACGTCTTTTTCATGTAAGCAATCTACAAGTTACCAAACAGTATTGTTTTTTATCATTTTATATTTTTACACACACATTTTCTCATTTAGAAGTTAACTCTAGTTAAGAATCTAATTGCTGTATTGGAACAAAAGGTGTGCACGTATCTTTTGTCACTTCTTAAACTTCTTGTTGAGGTTGTTGTATTGGAATAATGAAGTTGTTTTTTGTAATGTTTCATTTTTCCTATAATTTCAATAAGCATTTTCATCAACTTTAACATCTTTATTCATGGTGAGCATTTCTAAATTATCTCTTTTTGGACAATATTAGCTTGACTTTGCCTAAATTGCACAACCGTACGAAGAAGATAATCTTTTAGAGAAAAAAATAGTTTAACTCAAATTGTAAGAGATCTGACTAGTACTTGAGAATTATGACAATTGTGTAAAACCACTATATTAAAACCACTACAATTAATGTAATTTTTTTTAAAGTGATAATAATAATATTTCCAATTTTAAGTTATTATAACAACAAATATATATATATATATATATATATATATTATATTAATA
>Ga0123341_1000821_pt1 | contig 21302 bp, 7 predicted proteins | sample Turbeapinknodule_FD_89959 | JGI IMG/M metagenome (GOLD analysis project Ga0123341, IMG submission 89959) | Root nodule microbial communities of legume samples collected from Mexico - Turtle bean Mexico pink nodule | ecosystem: Host-associated > Plants > Roots > Nodule | place: Mexico: Nepantla...
AGATGAATATTGAAACCTAAATTTATATATTTAAGAAAAACACTATGAAATATTAAAAAATCATTTTCAAATTTCGTGAAGTTATTATAAATTAGAGATTGATAGAAGTTTCTTCATGCACCTCCATGTCTTTCTTCTTGTACCTTATACTTCATTGGATGTTTTTTCTTTAACTCCAGAATGTGAAATTTATGGGCTTCCCGAGTTATAGAATTATAAAGTTAAAATTTATGTTTCGAATTGTACAATATTTCAGATTGCACAATCTTGAATACAAATTTATATTTAAGATTGTAGAATTTAGAATGGATAATTTCAAAAAAATTGAGAATATGAGAAGGCTACAAGAAGACATTATGGGGGTGTAGAAAAAAAAATCTAGATTTTAAAGTATGTGGATTATGTGGGTCAGCACGTCCCGTCTCACACTTGACCCACATGAACTGCAAATTATGCGGGACGAGTCTAAATAGATCAACAAGTTAAAATAAACAACTCGTCCCACGATTTTTATTAGTGGATCGCAAACCAGCTCGTACAGTCCGCCACAATTGTCATCCCTAATAAAAATAAAGTAATCTTTTTATACCATAATATTAATGTGTTTTAATTATCCCCGAAAACATATTATTAATTTTTTACAATATAAGAATTCGATTTAAGAGAGAAAGGAAAAAGGATGACAAATATTTTGTATTAAAGTTAAAATATATATATAAAAAATATAGTTATAGTTATAGTTATAAAAAATAACAAAAGATTTATATATCAAATTTGGTAAATATTTACGTAATTTGATCCTCCCCTCGCTTTTTTCAAAATCCAACTCTCAAATGTGCTCTTAAATAAGAAATTTGTCCATAGGTTTTTTATATAAATATATTTAAATTAGACCCAAAATGATATATTTAAAGGATATATACTATTTCTCCTTAAACCATCATGTTGATGGGTGGAAGAACTGAACAAAATAAAGGCATGCTTAAGAATTATATGCGAGTTTCAAAGTTAGTTATGTAGTTTTGCATAAAAAGTCAATGAGATATATACTTAATTTCTTCTTTTTTTTTAAATCATAATCACGTAGTTTAAATAGATTCACTTTTTTTCTAATGAGACAAATGCTATGCATCTTCTTTTAATTTCTGAAGAAAGCCTCTTCTAGCATAATAATTTTCACTGGCATTGGTATTTATCCTATTTTTCATGTGACTTTTCTTGCAAATGGACCTTAAGTATAAGTAACACTATATTACATATTTATCTTTTTAAAGAAACTTTTTTATGATTGATATATAGGACAAAAAAATGGGAGCACCGCATACAAAATCATAAAAGAATCTATGAATAAAACACAACCACAGAGCTTTGCTTATTTTAAAATCGCGGGTCGAATCACAAATTTCTTTTCGTGAAAACGGACGACCTCTCGAGGTAACACCGAACGAACAAACACGTGTAAACGCTTTAAAGGGATTAAAGCAAGTCTAACAACCAAATGAAAACACAGTTGCTTGAAACCTTAATCTGAACATTAAAAAGAGAGGGAAAGTAAGGGTGAAAATATAAAACATCATTGAAATCAAACAATGTTGAAGATGATTGATCTGAATTTGGTAAAAAAACTTGCAATATAATTTCGAAAAATAAACTTGCAAAGAATATAGAATTACTTGTAAATAGTTTTCTAATCTCCTTTACAGCTTACTTCACTATCATTTACAATGTTTCAAATAATTGTTTGCTTAATTAAAATTTAATAAATGTCTTTTTAAATGACTATTATCCTACTACTATCTCAAAAACAGGAATTATCCTACAATTAGAGTATCACAATCTTCTTACGACTAGTTTTATTTTTTTGGGTCAAGTAATTTTTCCTCCTGGAAAACCATTGAAGCCCCAAAAAAATATTCTTTTGCCAACATAGATGAATTTGAGCCAAAACAGGTTAAATAATTTACCTATTTACAGAATGAATCTGTACTTTTGGTTAACATGGCTAACTATTGGCATCAGGCTCTGACTATATCTAAATGAATGTAACCTATTCATAACAACAAGCATGGCAACCTATCATAATTTTGATTCGGTAATAACTGACTAAATGCTACTGTCTACTTTACAAGAGCTAACTAAAGTAAGAGACGATTGGCCTTCTATTCAAAGTAAAGATCATCTCTAGTATCTAATCATGACTCTTGTCATCATTTATTCCAATTCATTGATTCAGTACTCTACAATTAGAGGGCATAGGGAAAAAAGTGCTGGACTACAGAATCCCAAGATATCTCAGACATGATTAATTCCTTCCAAATGTGTTAAATGCCTTAGAGGGGATTAAAAGAACTGATGAAAAAATTTCAGCTTTTCTGTAAAAAAAATAACTCAAGGATTTAGGGGAACATCCCTTTCGTTGAATTAAGTCCCACTATGCCTCTAGAATATTCAGAGTACGTGACTCTTGTCTAATTCCCAGGTCTCACTGATATCATATAGGGTGTGATTATAGGAGAGAAGTAGGGGTCATAACCCCAATTGTGCAACCTCTAAAACCCTGAAAGACTCTTAAGAGGGATTGTCATGGTCTACTAAAACTCAATTGAAAGATTATGCACACCTAATGCAGCACATTTCATGTAGCATCCACAAATGGGATTGTTAATGAACCATAAACAACTAAAAAAACTGAAGCGCTAAATCAAAGAAACAAGGGCAATGTGCAATTGACAAACCAATAAACCAAAGCAATAAGAAAAGTTAATTCAAAGCATTGTCAAATCTTGACAAATTTAAATGAAAAGGTGAATGAGAATTATCCAAAACTAGTCTATCTAGTTATAACTCATCTACATAAATGTTGATGCCATATAAGATGGTTGTCCCTTATCACATAAAAGCTGAAGAGGGAAAAAGAACAAAAGAACTGGAATATCCAAATTTTAGGTAGAAGTACCACAACAGAAAATTCTTGGATAACAAATAACTCAACATCTGTGTGAAAGACCACACAGGTGTATATACAGGTGAAACAGACCAACTGTCATGAGTCTCAGGCCATCGGCAGTATCTACCTGATAGTAACAAACTTGTTGGTGCCATGTCTAGCCCAATGAGTCTTCAGATCAATAGGGTTAGCAAAATTATAACCTTCAGCCGCAAGTTTCTCTAAAACCTTTTTAAAAGCACCTTGGCTCATTTTCCTCCCAGCTATCCTAGCACCACGCCTTTTCATGCTCATTGGCAAAGGATATATCGACACATTTGTGGTGCAACAGGCCGATTGCCAACCTCCACAACCCCAACGATAACACTGCTGAGGACTCCCGGTACACGAACAAACTGGAATGGGTAGACCAGAAATGTCCATATCAATTCCATTAATTACAAGCTCCATAGTCTTCTTCGGGGGCTTCACACGTTGAACTGGAACATTGCTATTATCCTTCGGCTTCCTAGGTTTCTTAGCTTTTGGAGTCGTTAGAGCTCCCTTGGTCTGCCTCTTCTTCGACTGACCACCTTCCTTTTTGACAACTAACTCTTCAATTCTGTCCACTTTCTCATCTCTCGATGTATCGGGTGGTTGTATAATTTGCAAGTTGGGAGCTACTGATGTTTCTGGAAGAACAGCATAATTAGGATTTGTGGGCTGCTGCATATTGAAATACCTATCCCTTTGGCTTGTCCAATTATCTCTGACATAGTTCAACTGCATTGGTGCTTCGGAAACAACGCAATCCCGAGGGTGAAAAGTTCCATTAGCACCCATTAACAGAGCTGGATCACGAGCAGGCAAATATGGCTTTGTGTCTCGATCAGTCATACCAGGCATGAGCTGCAGACCAAGATGTCCCCCTCTGAAGGGTTCATAATAACCCCAATTGGGCATGTTTAACACATCATCATCCATGACAACTACACACAACAGGAAACAAAGGATCATAAAGTTTCAAAACATGCCTCTTGCTTCTTCTCTCAATGCCCATCATTAAAATCTCAAACAAGGAAACATACCGTGAACTAAAAGCAAATCAACCACTCCAACGCATGCAATTTAATTCAAAAACGATAAAATAAAATACCAGCAACCCAATATCTCAAATTCAACAAAAACTAAAAACATCCGAGATTACCAGCCCCAAAAATCAAATCAGCCCAAACAAATCCAGATTTACCGCTTCCGTGTTAAAAAATCGGAACTTGCTCGATCTAATCGCCGCAGAACGAAAACCCCACGATCCGAGCGCTATTATTATTTCTACATTTTTCCGTAAACCATAGAGAAGACACACAAAAGAGGAGCGCAGCGTGCAGATCCCCAATTCCCATTTTAGGGTTCCAAAATTTGGGAATAGATCTGGCTTGTAATAATGGCGAAGACAAACAAACTCACACAACAAATGATTTATATTGAGGCAGAAGCTCAACGGTAGAAGGAGGACCCATATTCAAATTTTTAAGGAAAGAGAGGGAGAGAGAGAAAGCGGAAAGGAAGAGAGAAAGAGAGAGAAAGAGGAGATAGGAGAGAGAAAACTTACTTGGTGGGTGCAAACGGTCTTTAGGGTTTGCCCTTCCGGAGAGAGAAAGATGAGAGAGACAGAAATCTGAAAGAGAGAGAAAGAGAAAGGCGAAGAGAGAGGAGAGAGGAGAGAGAAGAGAGTGCTAGGAATGGGAGAGAGAAAGGGTGCTAAAAAATAGGGTATGTATGGGCATATATAATATACTTTGCCACGCCCCTTCTAAACAATAATAATAATAATAAGAAAAATAATATTAATATTAATAGAAATTGAAAGTCCAATATTCATTTATACCTATGTATATAACTTTTGAGATTTGGGAGGTGCGGTAAGCACGCATAGAGAAAGAGGTTTTTAAAATTGGGGAGAAAGGCGATGTGGACAACATAAATTGGGAGAAAAAAAATGTTGGGCTTTGTTTAGAAGTTGCCTTGTTCATGCCACATTGTCTCAATCCATGTCAATCTCAATGCCTTTTAAGGATGAATCATCATCATTTTATTACAAGATAATCCCTTTTTCGACAACAAGAAGAAATCGCAAGAGCTGCTCATCAAATACTATAGTATAGCATAAAAAGAAAGAAAGGAAAACAACTTTGGTTTTTAGTTATATATATCACTAAATTCTCATATCAGAGAAAAATAAACTCATAAATTAAAGGAAAAATTAGCCTCTAAAATGTAACTAGTTTCTCTTTTTTAATAATATTATTTATTTTCTTAATAATATGTTCACCAAATTAGTCTCTGAAATTTTGATTACCAAAGAAGTTAGTTAGCTAAGAAAATTAAAAAAGTATGTCATTATTTAAATTTTTCTATTAAAATTCATGTTAGGCATAGTGTTGGAAATCTCATCTCGAGTAAACATAAAGACATTCATAATATATAATTGAATGCAAACTTCACCTTATAAGTTTGTTTCACAAGGTTGAGTTAGACTTAAAGTATCTTCTTAAAATACTATTAAAGTCATTTAGAGTCTATCACAACGAAAGTTTATTGGGCCGCTATCAGATCACCCATAAATATAGTCTCACACACGAGTTGGAGGTCTCGGCGTGAGGGGTGTGTTGGAGATCCCACCTTGACTAGATATAAGGACATTTCATAGTATATAAATGAGTACAAACCTCACCTTATAAACCAATTTTATAAGGTTGAGTTAGGTTTAAAGTCCAGTTCTTAAGACATAACATTGACTTTTTTAACTAGGTTGACACTCCAAATTCCAAAATGATATGTCATCACATAAAAAACTACATATAAAAAAGAAAAACAGATATAAAAATATGGGGATCAAATCAAAATCATGTTAGGGAGTTGATACCTATTGCGAAAAAACTCTAAACTAATAATATAAGGTAATTAGGGAGTTGATACCTGTTGCAAAAAAAAAAAACATTAAAAAACAGGAGATAAATCATTAAATTCATGCTCAGAAACATACAAAGCACACTCCAACAAAAAAAATTAAACAAAAAAGTAATTAGGGGATTGGTACCTATTGCGAAAAAACTCTATTCTAATGATAGGAGGTAGAACATGAAACTCATGCGCATAAACATACAAAACACACTCCATATTATTACAACTTTTAATGCATTTCCTCCATCTATCTCTAATAGTCCAAGGAAGAGACCAAGGAGAGAAAAAACTTAGTAGACTAAGAAGGAATCACATTCTAACTACACTCACCTATAACCACAAGACCATTAGAACTTAATAGAAAAAAATAACACCCATAAGCTCCACATAAAAAGATTTTTGAACAACAAGATAAAAGGAGAAACTATCAATTTATTCACCACGACTTCCTTTAAAAATGTCACCACAAACATCATGACCTGGGCTACCTCTAACAGTCCCATCGGTATCAATTTTAACCTATCCCATATCATGCATTTTCTAAATGATTTGAAGAGATCTAGTTTTTTTTCGAGGCCTTGTTTGAGTATAAAAAAACTTAAAAACAGAAAAGTCAACAACATTATTATTCATCCTTTTTCTAGAAGAATTACTTGATAATTTGATGTATCATTGAATAGTGTGTATCATCATATCCATATCCACATTAATGCTTTGTTAAACCTAGCATGGTTTTTCATTCTCTACAACAACCAAAGAATATAAGTAATAGTAGTAACATGAATATCCTTCACAAGAGGACTGCCTGGAACTTTTTGAAACTGCAAAATATCATTAAGAGAAGAGAAAGTCATGCCTGGATAAGCTTGTTAGAGCCAAGCCAATATTTTAAGAGTAAGGTTGCACTCAAAACAAATATGTAAAGAGTTTTCCTTTTGCTTCTTACATAAAGAACATATAAAGTAAATCAAAATACCTTTAACTTGAATATCCTTATATGAAGGAATTCTATTATGTAAAAGCTTCCATAGAAGAATAGTTTTAGCAAGTGGTATGAAATTCACCCAAATCAACCCTCCTAGTTAGAGAAATTATGACAATTGAGAAATAAAGTCTTAGACACTTTTTGACTCAGAGTACTAGAGTCATCCAAATACTAATTAGGTATATCAGGTACTCAGTGAAAATCAAGTTACAAAGATTATCCAACTCCAAAATATTTTTCAACGAGGAAGATAGAGACCAAGAGTTACCATTCCAAGCATGTGCCACTTTAGAAGATAGCTTATACCTCCTCACTCTAGAAACCCTAGCAAAATGGGAGATATAGATATTATAATACCAATTATCATTCCAAACTTAATTTTCTCACCATTAGCCAAAATCCAACGAGTACTATCCAAAATAATATCATACCACTCATTAATGTTAGGTCTGACCGGAGAAGATTTGTATAAAACAAACTTATTATATTTGGTCTTCAAGAATCTAGATCTCATCAACATAGCCCAACTTATAAGGCTATAAGAAAAATCCCAAGCAAGTCTAAGAAAATAATTTTTGTTGCCATGTATATTCATAACTTGTAGGTCACTTGCAAGTTTACTAGAACATAGATGATTCCATTTAATAATAATCAAACATTGCTGGTTAACATCCCTTATCCAAATGAAGTACCTGATCCCTCTATCAACTTCTTTAAGCATATTAGTTGGCCACTTATAGATATAAAAACTATAAGAAAGAGAACTAGCAATGATAGAATTAACCATTTAAATTTTACCCATCATACTAAGAAATTTAGCTTTCCAATAAGGCAATTTAAAACGAATTGTATCAACAAGCAGTTGAAGGTAACATGTTCTAGGAACGCCCAAGAAAAATGGAAACACCTAACTAGATAAAAGGAATAAAAACTATATTACAACTTAACAACCTCTTAATTCTTCTATTGGAAGAAACATAATTTTTAATATTATAAAAATGATTTTAATAAGGTTTAGCCATTACCTAGAAGCCATACCATAAGAATGAAGAAATTGTATGAGATTGGTAAGTGTGCTTCTATTGGCCATGTAAAAGAAAAAAAACACCATTTGCATATAAACACGTGAGAAGGGAACATAAAACCTTTAAGATTAGCCATATGGAACAATTATTTTAGAATCCATTAGAACAAATATTCCCCTACTCAACTTCTTCCGCAATAAAAAAAATAAGTAATAATTTGTCCCTAAGGACGAATATTGAACCCACAAGGAACAATTATTTAAAATCCTGATAGTAGCATTCACTAAATATAAGATTATGTACACTAATTTGATTTGATTTGATATTGACAATGGTTTGCATGAAATTAAATAAAAGCATAGTAAATGAGTAAAATATTTCAATTAAGAAAATTGGGAATGAGGTTAATCCTTTTTCACTCATTTGTAATTTTAAACATATAACACCCCATTTTGTTTGACATTGATGCACATATAAAAATCATTCATATTGATTTCTCGCATACAAAATTATTTAGAGAGTCTCCTAAATATCGATTCCTCGCATATTTATAAAAACTCCTAATTCTTACGAACATATGTTATAAAAAAATTAATATTTTCAGATCTATTCCTAGCATTCAAATATGTTAAGCATTATCATTTAGGTTAGATGCTTAAAACTACTTTCTAGTCAAATCTAAGGATCAAAATTATGAATAGTTTCAAGCTTAATAAAATAATAATACCAATCATCAATCAAGAACTGAATATTATAGATAAATATCACCGTAATACATAAGAATTTAAACAGATTACTCACAATCCCAAAGGAAAGAATAGTCACTCAAGGTGGCTATTACAAGCATGGACGACAAGAAAAGAAGATTTCAGAGCATTTCTCCTTGATGACTGCCTCCTTTAGGGTTTCCTTTATTTGGTTCCCCTCAATCATGACTAAGGTTATGCCCCATGCCTTCTATTTAACCTAATTGGGTTTGGGCTAAGTGACATCTCGCTTAAGCGAGTTTTATGCGAGTTCCTCTAGAGTGATCTTGCTTGGGTGAGTTTGGGCAAGTTTTCAATGTTCAAATTTTTTCTTTTCATTTTGTCTTTTCATTTTGTCTTTCACTTGTTCATTCTCCTTTAGCCCTTTACCTCAATTTTCCCTTAGATTCTTGAAACTAACACAAATTTGGGAATAAATCGTTCATATTCATCTTATAATCCAAAAATGTGTAAAAAGGTTAAAATTCCTAAACTAGAGGTTCAATTATAACTATTTTATCAATTACAATCCATAAGTGTCTATCTTTTTGTATGAAATATTACTAAATTGTGACACTTATCAATGGAGCCTTTTTTTTTAGAATCCATTAGATCAAATATTCCCTTCCTCAAAACTTCTTTTGCAATACAAAAAAAGAAGTGAAGAAAGTGGATCTCCCTGTCCAACTTCTCTATTACAAGGAAAGTAAGCAAACTTCAAAATAACTAGAATCCAAGAATTAAAGGTTTGATAGAAACCAAACTATTGAAAAACTTGAACTAAAAGGTCTCAACTAATAATATTAAAAGCTTATTTAATGTCAATTTTAATCACCACATTCCCTCCACTCACTTTTTTTTGGATAACATGTTAATGCCTTTAGAGGTAATACAAATATATTTTTTAATTTGCTTGCCTTTAACAAATTCATTATGATTGAAAGAAATAATCATACTAGTTATAAAAGTAAACCTACCATCAAGAATTTGAGATGATTTTGAACCTAAAATTAGAAACAATTATAAGTTTAAGATGTTAAAAATAGAAAAATTACAAGAAAGGGTTGAATTGTGATTTCATTAATTTCTAAAATCTTTTTGCAAGCATAGTCTCATTGTAAGTATTCAAACGAAATTGTTGGTTAAGATATCAGACGATAAGTGTTTTGTCTAATGTACTTACGCAGATGCAAATTTTAACAAAGATGATTTTTTGAAACACACTAACTTAATGAAGTTTGTTTTCATAAATCTTTTTTCAACAAGTTACGTTTGATGAAATATAGAAGAGGCACCTTAGCACTTTATAACATATTAGACAAACATATTTGAAAACTTATTTTAAACATAACCATTTTGTCTAAGAGGTCACAACAGACACAACTTTTGCAATTCAATTGAACCACTTAATTGAAATATTTACTAGTTTATTTTAACAAGTGAATAGTTCTTGAATCTGACCAACCACTACAGGTGTAGATCTAAATACTTCATTTAAGAACACTTTGTTAAAACATTTTTTGTTCATATTTTCACATTCACTCTCCTTCTTGGTTAAGAGAAGATCATAATAACATATAATGTAAGGAAGATAATGAAGAAAGAAAATATACACAACCATTTATACTCGTTCATTTGTTGCAATAGACTATATTCCATTTTTGGCCAACAAGCCATGTTTAACTAGGAAAACAACTGTTGCAAAGTACATTGGTTAACCCCTTGAGTATTCTTTAGTTAAGCCACTCTTGGTGCATCCCAAGTATTATGTACAACTAGTCACTCATGGCTAACTAAGTGATTTGAAGCATTCTCAAGCGCCTAGCGGAAGACTTAAGAAAATTGTTAAACTTCAAGTTTCTATGAAGAAACTCATGTTCCTATCTTCAAGGAAGGATCCTTGAATGAGGAAAGGAGAATATTACTCCTATTTAAGACCTTAGGAACAAGAAAACAAAGCATTTAAATAAATAAATTCTCATTCACTCAAAGGTGATTTTTTCAAGAGGCAAGGGACTTTTTTTATAAATGATTTGACCCTCTTCCCTATCTAGCTACAAGGGATGTGGGACTTTTAAAACAAGATAAAATGCAGCTTCAAATGAAGAAAATTTGGAGCCCTTACATGTAAAACAAGGGTAGCCCCATTTTGCACTAAAATTGTCCAATTCTACTTGGTATTGGACTTCGACTCTATACTCTCTTCTCCGTTAGTGTTTGGCCGAAAAAATAAGTTTCCCTAGGGTTCATGACCATCTAATTGAGGTTCCAAAAGAGGCCCAAATAAAGCCCACACATGTCTCTACAAAAATCTACAACAAATACAAGAGAAACTTCACCTATATAATATCTACAAGACTAAGAAGAAGGAAGAAAATTATAGTATTTTACTCTTCAAGTGTAGATTTTTCCTCCATGAGGCTTTACCTTCTTCTTTCCTCTTAGCCAAAGGTGTCGAGGCTAGATGGTCTTCATCACCGAGTATTCTTTTGGATCATAGCCAAGAATGGTTGTCAAGGAGTATTTTTTCCACAAGTCACTCTTGGTTTAGCTAGGTATTCTTTACCCTTTAGCTACTCTTGGATAATATAAGAAGATTGAGTACTTGAATGGTCATTTAATTATTGAGTCTGATTACTAGAGAATGTTTGGTCTTTCAATGAATACAAGGTTTTTAAGCTCTCTGTCCTAGTTTAGATCATCTTACACTTTGGGGAGGGGTGGCATTTTCGACATATACAATGAATAAGATCTCTCCCATGTGATTAGAGAGACATAATTAGTGTTCTCCTTGAGACTTTAAACAAATCCATATACTTGATAATGTTCCTACTTTAAGCTTAAGGATCTTTCTCTAGAGCTTTAAGGAGTTCTCTACGTTCTAGCAACATTTTTGCATAGTGTAACCTTTACTCTCGTGGTTCTTCTTTATGGAAGGCTTTATATGTTTTTAAATGGTTTTCAAAATATAATTGATTAAATATTAATATAATTTATTAAAAAGTAAAAGAATTAGTTTTAATTAGAAATTTTGAAACTCTATAAATAGAGCACTTGGCTTAATGTTTTTATACATATTTTAAGAGGAATGATATATGATTAGAAGCAATATAATCTGAGCTTTTCAAACATTGATTTTTTATTTTTTTTATCAGCATTCAAACATTGATTAAAATTGAAAGATTTAGTTTTAGTCTGAGATTTCGAAACATTTTAAATAGAGCACTTAGGTCAATATTTTTATAAAAATTTAAGAGAATTGATATATAATTAGAAGCAATGTAATCTATTTTTTTTCAAAAAGTTTCTTTTGTTGAACAAGATGCTTTGATGCCTTCAAATCTCTGTGGAATGCTTGAAGACCTTGTTGCTGGGTATGTGTGTGTTGTCTAGTAGTTTTTAACTTATTAATTCACTCCTTAAGATGATCCAAACTCATTTGAATCTTTATCTTTTTTGAAAAGATGGGTTTTCTAAAAGGATGTGAAATTTCAACTTGTTGAAATGTCGAAATAACCAGTTGTTTGACACTCAGTGATTTTTAAAATGATTCGGAAAAGCTTTGCTTTGTTTTGTCTTTGCTGTAAAACATAAACAATTGGTTATTTCGATAAAACAATTGGTTGTTTTTATGAAAACCTTAACAGGAAAACTATTTCAATCGATTGTTTTGGAAAACAACCTGTTGTTTTCATAACAAAATTTTGTTAAGTGGTTTGAACTGTTTTAAATGCTTCCAACTGCTTTTGATTCTTGATCTAACAACTTTGACCACTTGATTGAGGTTATATAAAGGTTGTTTAACATTCTTTTGAACTGACTAAGAAAGAGAGATTGCTTAAAACGTTTTTCAAGAATTCAAAATCTTTGGATCACCTCAAGTGTGTGGAATAAGATTGGGTTTTGTATTCTTCTGAACTATAAGCTATGTATACCCAGGTGTATTTTATTATCTTTTTCTTGAACATTGTATTTCTGTGTTGTTGTGTAAGGCATTTTTCGAAAAGTGTTTCTGGAAACTGTGGTATTGCCAAGGAGTGGTGTGTGTTCTTGAGGGGTTCAAGATCATCACTCTTGGTGTGTGTTTTGTAATCTAGGTTTGATTACATAGTGAACTCTTAGTGGTTAGCTGAGGACTGGATGTATCTCTTGGTTTAGAGTGAACCAATATAAATATACTGTGTGATTCTCTCTATCTCTACTCTTATAAACTATTTTAACTTGGTTTCATATTCTGCTGGTATAAACAACTGGTTGTTTCGTGAAAACAACAAATTGATTTTCTGGAAATAACCTTAAAACATAAATTTTATTGAGTTGAATAGAAAATCAATTGGTTCATTTTTCATAACTTTTCACTCTACCTTCAAACTTTGTGAAAATCTCGTGAAAACAATTCACCCACCTCTTGTTTAGGCCATTAATTCTAACAATTGGCATCAGGAGTTGAGTTCTTGAAAGTTACTTAAGTTTCGATCCTAAACCTTTTCTAAAAGGGCTGAAAAAATACCCTTTGGGGAGGGTATTTTATGAACTGGACTATCAATTTTGGAAGGTTAGAATGAAAATTTTGTTGAATCAATTGATAGAGAAATCTAGGATGCTATCACAAATGGCCCTTTTGTACCTAAGCTTGAAAAAGATTATGTTTTCATTGAAAACCCTTGGTCCCAATGGACTGAGAGTGAAAGTAAAAGAGCTCAATATGATTGCATTGCCAAGAATATTATCATTTCTACTTTGAATTCTGATGATTTTTTCAAGGTCTCACAATGTGCATCTGGAAAGGAGATGTGGGACATCTTTGAGGTTACCCATGAAGGCACAACTGATGTGAAGAGAGCAAGGAAGCATGCCTTGATCCAAGAATATGAAATTTTCAGGATGCTTAAAGGGTAAACCATAAGATTCACCCACATAGTGAATCACCTCATTAACCTTGACAAGATCTTTGAAAGAGAGGGAGTTGAACATCAATATCCTCAAATGCTTGGATAGATCTTGGCACCAAAGTTCACTGCAATATCAAAATCCATGGATTTGACCACATTGACCATAGCCTCCTTGTTTGGAAAGCTAAGGGAGCATGAACTTGAGATGAACTAGATTAATGACCAAGAAAATGAAGAAAAACATGTGAAGAGCATTGCTTTAAGTGGTGCTGGTCATAAGGATTGTCAAGACTCAATTGAGTGCAATGATGGTGAGACTCTCAACTTGCTCACAAGGAAGTTTGGCAAGTTCTTAAAGAAGACTAGTTAGGACAAGAATCAACTACCAAACATGTATAATAGTAAGAAAGTGAATGAATTTAATTCTACAAACTATACTTGTTTTGGATGTGGTAAACAGGGAACTGATTGTCCAAACAATGAGAGCAAAGAGAGAGGGGCAATCAAGAAAGTTGAAAAGAGAGGCAAAGCAAGAAAAACCCACATATCTTGGCAAGATAATGATGATTCATTCTCAAGATCATCATCTAAGGAAGATGAAAAAGTCAATCTGTGTTTGATGGCAAAGGAAGAATCCAAATCAAGTAGTGTAAGTTCAAGCACTTAATTTTGAAAATTATAGTCAATTTCTTGATGCCTTCAAAGAAACTCACGAGGAAGCTAATAAGATGACCCTTCTGAATAAATGGTTGAAGGGGTTAAACAACTGGTTGGAAAATAGAGTTAAGACCTTAGAATAAGAGTTAAACAATTCAAAAACTGATTTTGAAAACCTAGAAATGATTTACCAAAAGTCTTCTTGTAAGTGTGTTGATTCAAGCTTTTGTGAAAATTGTGAATCTTTTCAAAAGAAGGTCCACTATATTTTAAAAATTGTGGACAAGTTTTCCAAAGGCCAATCAAATCTTGAAATTGTTATTAACTCACAAAATTGTGTTTTTGGAAAGGCTGGACTGGGATTTAACCCAAACAGCAAGAACATGTCAGTTTCAAAATCCTTTTGTAGTTTCTTTGAAACACAACCTGTTGTTTTGTCGAAACAACCGGTTAAAAAATTTGCTTTTATTGCATGAAAATGGGCATACTGTTAGATTCTACAGAATGAGGAGGTTTTCTATTCCCAAAGGTGTTTTAAAGTGGGTTCCTAAGATTTTTAAGGTTCCTAATGTCCCAGTTAATGCCTATGGACCTAAATTTATAAGGGGACCAAATCTTGCTCCTTGATCTTGTTTCTTGCAGGGTTATTTGACAACAAACAAACACTTATGATACATGGAGAGTGGTTGTTCTATGCACATGACAAGGGATAAAAACAAGTTTGTCAATCTACTCCTTAAGCAAGAAGGTCATGTGACATATGGGGATAACAACAAAGAGAGAATTCTTGAAAGAGAAACCATTAGAGACAAGAATACCTTCTTGATCAATGATGTGCTATTTGTGAAAGGTCTAAAACATAGCCTCCTAAGCATAAGCTAGTTGTGTGACAAAGGTTATCAAATAACCTTCAAGCCCAACACTTGTGAGATAAGCCTACCAAAATCACATGAAGTATTGTTGATTGGTAAAAGGATAACAATTCTACTTGCTTTAGATTATAGATTATGCGTATGAAAATGTTTTAGTTAAGTTATTCTACTTGCTTTAGATTATAGATTATGCGTATGAAAATGTTTTAGTTAAGTTTAAATCATTCTTTACATTTTTAAGAATTCTCTTCATTAAAAAAAAATTATATATTTGTGTGGATCCCTAATTGATGAGTTTATTTACCAATACTAATACCTATTTCTAGTTAATTAACATTTTATTGGATATAAACTAGTTTCAAGAGTTGACAAATAGTATAGTGATAGTATGGTGGGACTATCAATGATTAAAAACACAATCTTTTCACAAGATCATTAGAACATATCTTATATGTAAAATTGTATTCAACAAAATTATTTTGAAATTCTATTGTAATTGAAGGATATAATTAATCAAGGTGATTGAATCTGATTTTTTTTTTAAACATTATGGACTTGGAAATGCTTTACTCATGTAAGTAGAAATCATAAAAGCACATCTTGGTCATTGGTCAATATAAAATAAATTATTCTCAAACTGTACTAATGTTGTGTAGGTTCAAAATGACTTTACATGTATCTTTCACAAAAATCATTCAAAATATCCATGATATATATTAGGTTGTGACTAGTGACATTTATTTCCTTTTTCAAAGATTTGACCATTTGCACTTGAGTTAACTAATAAACATTCCCATTGCACTAACTGTATTATAAAAATTATTTTCATCCCAAGGTTACTTTTCTACAGCCGTTCATATTAAACTCTGTAAATATATTATAAAGTGATATAATGATAAGTCCTAAAATATTGAACTTTACATAGAAAAAACGTTAATTAATATTTTAGAACTCTTTCTTCTTCTTTTTCTTCTCATTGATATCATTTTCATAAAAGTAGAATGGTAACACTAGGAGGCGTTGGGCCACTGAATATGAATATGGAAGCTTCTTCCTGCACGTCCATATTTGCTTATGCACCTCTATGGGGAAGATGAAATTACTATTTGACCCTTAGTAAAAATCCCCAAAACCCTCATCTCTTCTCTTCTCTCTCCATGCACCAAAAATCTCACCATCACCCACATAAATGTAAACAATGATCGATACATTTGAATTTTAGAATTCAAAATACAAAATTTATTTTAAATTTTAGAATTTGAAAATAGATTATGAACTTTAGATTTCAAAATGTATTTTTTGGGTTTAAAAATATTTTATAGATTCTAGAATTCAAAATATAATTTCTAAAATTCAAAATACAAAATTGTATTATAAATTCTAAAATTAAAATATATTTTATATTTCGAATTTTAGTGTTTGGAAGGGATTATAAAATTAAAAAAAAAAGCTCAACCTTTTGCTAAAGAGTAGTTTTGGAAATAAAATAACTATGGTGCTGCAGGAAGATATTTGGAGGTGGAGGAAGAAATTGCCTCTGAATATTAAGGTTAAACTATCCCAATTCTTGGGCCACTCCTGACATGAGTTTGGAGAGGTCTATTCTCCAATCCAAGCCATTTCTTCTGATTTGTTGATTGTTTTGCACCTCCCTAATTTATTTTTATACCTCTAAGTTACAATATAATAGCAAAAATATATTTTCTTTAAAATCTGTATCTGATATGGAACTCTTTTAAGTAATTTTTGTCATCAAGAACCGACATAATTTTCTAACTATATGAAGAATCTAGAAGTAAAATCTTCATCATAAGCCTATGTGTTAAATTTTATAAACTAAATGTAATTGTTCATAGATATCTTTACAAATAAAGATGTTCGAAATTTGCAATAAAATAGTAAAAGAAATAAAAAAAATGCATAAATTAAATGATAAGGAAAAATAACAGAAAGAGATAAAAGTATTTGAATGCAAATGACTAAAATATCCGTCTATATATAAACATTCTTATAACTTATAATGTATGTAATATTTACAAGTTCCAACTTTATTACAAAGAATATAATTAGGAAGTTCCATTCTGTCTACATTTATGATAATCTTAATATTTGATTTACACTAATAATAACATTATATTTTTCATTATTTAAAACAAACTTATATATGACAATTATAACATTAAAAAATATTATTTTCAATTATAAAAATAAAATCACTAAGGGCATATTATCCCGAATATATAAAAAATATGAGAATTGTACATTTCAAAAGAAATATTCTGAGTTGGATTCTCTTTCATTATGTAATACATAATTTGGAATTAAATTTTAACAATTCTAAATTATTAATTCTAAAATATCTCATAGTAAAAATTTATGATTATAGATTAAGATGAGTACTCTAATATTAAGTACCTAAGAGAATCAATCATCAGTAAATTTTTCTTTGCAATTTAACTTTTTTTACTCCTGTGAATAATTTAAGAGTGGAGTTAGAGTCTGATATTGGGTGGAGATGAATGAGATAAGTCGTATACAAAGAGAAAGATCTACAAACCTATTGTCTTAAGGTTTTGGGTTAAAAGTGATGTCAATATCTCTTATATATGGGTTGATTCATGACTTGGGACTCATTGGATTCACATATCTCAGGTTAGATACTGACTCTCTCTGGTAGGTTGAGGAACTCAACAATTGATGTCGTATGTGGAAAGTTTATATGGGTAGATGACTTGTGGGTAGAACACTTTTGAGGTGGAAGGGAAGTTTGAAATGTATGAAGACTCACACTTGAGGAGAGATTGTGAGGAATTCAAGAGTGGAGTTAGGGGTCCTACATTAAGTGGAGATGAGTGAGATGTGCAATATATAAGGAGAAAGACCCACAAACCCATTGCCTTAAAGTTTTGGGTTGAAGGTGATGTTAAAGTCTCTCTTTCAATCCTTAGTATTGCTACCCTTATCAAAATGACTAGTGAAAAACCCATGAGACTCCTTTTTGAGAAATGGATGGGCCTATGAGGATGCTTAGGAATTCTCCTCCAAAAGGAAAGGCAAGTAAAGGTTATTGAGTCTTCCACAACAAAGAGATCACATTTAATACATTTTTTGTCAGCTCCATCTCATCCTCTAGTACTAATAGGTGATGATGAAAAAGAAGACATATCTTCATAATCTTCAATAGACATAAAAATCATTAAATGATTAGGTGAGGCAAACATTACCAACGAATGAGGCCAAAGTTAAGTAGGCCTTTTACTCCAGCTGAATGTGCAAGCCTTACATTACTTCTAACTCCACTAGCAAACCAAAGTATACTCAAAAGCTTGTAGTTGAACAATAAATAGAATCTAGTATTAAATCTAAAGCAAATATAGAAGCTAGGGCTAAGGCCAAAGCTGAAGTAGATGATAAGGTTCCAACATTAGTGGAAGATCTAGCTAAATTCCATGCACATAAGAAGTTCAACCCATCTCCATAGTACCATCGATGCAACCAAACTATGCTAATGTGGAACAAGTGCAACAAATATTGGAAGAGCATGATGCACAATAGACAAATAATATGAATGAGTTACCACATTTCTTAACTAATCAGATGTCCACCATTATGATTCAATTTATCAATGCTAGGGATACTCCACCAACCTTACCACCTTCTCCTATATTACAATTCACTTAAACACCAACCCAAATATTAACCTTGACAAACTTTCAACCTCAACCTCTTAATCTTAAACCAAAAACCACATTGAACAACCCAACCCATTATCTACTTAATCTTATTAAAACTACAAGTCTTGCCCTTTTTGTTTATGACAAAAGTGAAGAAAATATGAAGATTCTTCGTGAAATCAATAAATTTAATATTAAAGTAGCATAGAGCATTAACACACACACACACACACACATATATATATATATATATATTATAAGCTTACATAAGACGAAAGTCTTACATATCTTAAGTCTTTTCATTCGATCCCCAAATTTTGATCTAAGACAAACAAGATAATTTTGGTGTGTATATTATGCTTTATTTAGTGTGTAGCCAACTTAGCCAAAAAAGAAATCAAAGTGATACTTTATTTTGACCAAAGATCAAGTTCTTGTTAAAGATATAAGTTAAGATTAAAGTACACAAAGCAAAAGATAGATGAGACCATGATAAACGGCCTTCACAAAGGAATAAATGATCTCCACAAAGATTAAACAAAGTTTTCAAGAATTATCAAATACTACTACAAAGAAAACAAAAAGTGTCAATCATATACTTGAAGAATAGAGAAAATGTCAGACAATCATGCAATCTTCAAAGATGTTCTTTACATCCTTAGGGCACAAAATATAAGTCCTTCAAGATAAGCAAAATGGAAATTGTCAAAGTTATCATGAATAAAAAAGAAAGTTAAGAGATGTTTTAAACTATATGGATAAATGTAATGCTAGACATTAAGTTATGGAGAACACAATCCCTAAAGAGAACCAATATCATATGTCTATATTGTAGTGCCTAACAAATAACCCCTATACAAGCATCAATTTATAATGATTAAGTCAATTAGAATAGAAACAACCTTTAAAATGCTTTCAAATTAGATGCATCCTTAAGTGTTAGAACAAAAATAGTATACCCTAACTATATTTTGGTTATGTGCTAAAAATATTGGAATACATGAAGTGGAATAAGCTTAATGCTTGGAATACGTGAGGCAATTGTGTTTGACAGATGTTGATCAAATCACAAATGCATATGCTTTTTCTAACCGACGAAAGAATCAAGTTCTTCTCCATTCGATAAGCTAATTGAAGATCACTGAGATGATAAGTACAAATCAATACTTGAAGCTGACATGCATGAAGAATATTTCAAAGCTTAAATTTGAAGAAACAAATATTGTCTTATATGTTTGTCCAAAGAACATTCATGTCAAGCAACAATGTTAAAAAAAATACTTTGGGGATACGAGCTAAAGCTGAAATGACCACAAATTTATCTTACATGACTAGTTTCAACTTCGACTTAGTTGTCTATCTTATATGATGTGCACTTTTAACCAATGTTTGGTGTAAAAGGATATGTTACCGAGGAAGATTAGTATTTCCAACTATCATAAATGTGATGTAGGAGAAGAGAATTTAATGCTCCATGCCATGTATTTAATTCTTCTCAACATAAGAGCTCATCAAACAATGATGAAAGAAGAAAGAAATCAACAAAGAGAATTTAGAGTTACTCAACGACCAGAAAAGGGAATGTAATAACTACTTTTCTTAGTGAGCAAAACCAATGATATGTTGATCACTCATATGTTGTGTGTTCAGCTAGGAATGACTAATTTCAAGAATACCCAATCTTAGTAACGAGTGACTTGATCAAAGAATAGTCACTTGTACTTCACAACAGTAGACTGCATAGTGAAACTTGATTGATTGGTTAAGAACTAAATGTAATCTTTGAAATCAGATGAACTAATATAAAATACTGAATATATATATTTTCCTTAATCTTGTACATTGCATGTTATTCCATTGTTTAATCAAAAGAAAGGAGGAAAAATTAGAACTAATCATTCAAAGTTTTTTCAAATATTTTATTTATACATATATCATTTGACAACAAACGAACAAACAATATCTATGAAAAAGTACGAATTTTTCAAAACACAATTTAACATTCCCTTCCTGTGTTATTTCTTGTTTTTCACGTTAGGATTTCATATTATTTACTATTTACAATTGACCTACAATAACTATATTATAAAAATATTGATATAAGTATCGACTATAAAGATGAAAAAAACACTTTTTGTATTTTTAAAGTTGGAATTACAATATTTTTGTAATTATCAAAAAAACATGATACCAAATTTAAATATGTTACACAAATATTTTTTTCAAGTGTTTTTCCATTTAATTATATTATATTTATAATATATTTGTACTTACAAAAAATATAATATAATTGTTATTAAATATAACATTGTGTAATTTACTAATAAATACAATATTTATGAAGATGTTAATAATTACCCAATATACATTCACAACATACAACATGTCTCTTTATTTTAGAATTTTACATTATAAAATACGTAACAATTATTTTGTAAATAACAAAATTTAACAAGTTTATAATAACAAAAACCAAATGATAATTCTGATAATTAACTTTTTAATGAAAGATAGAAAGAAGCTGAGTTCTCCTTGTTATAGTTGTCCAAAACAAAAAATAT
>Ga0123341_1000824_pt1 | contig 21286 bp, 8 predicted proteins | sample Turbeapinknodule_FD_89959 | JGI IMG/M metagenome (GOLD analysis project Ga0123341, IMG submission 89959) | Root nodule microbial communities of legume samples collected from Mexico - Turtle bean Mexico pink nodule | ecosystem: Host-associated > Plants > Roots > Nodule | place: Mexico: Nepantla...
AATTTTGTCGTTGTCATTTTAAAATCTTGATGCTTACAAAAATATGCACCCACGATTAAAATAAAGTGAGATATTTATAGGATTTAAAATTGTTCTTGCCATTGATTCTAATGACAAGTTATAGGTCTGTCTGTTTCTTCACGAGTTTGTCCCATCTCTTGTAGTTCTGGAATGTAGCTTCGTTAAAACAAAGAGAGTCTTACTTGGTGATTGTACTCCGATGATCAAGTAAGTACATAATTTATGTAGTAAGTTTCAGTCTTAAAAACAACATACATTTAGCTGAGATCTCAAACCCCTTTTATAGCTTACCTCTTGTAAGAACTTTCTAGGAGAATCTAATCTCAACAGGAAAATATTTTGTATAGGGGCACACTCTCTTGGTGCAGCAACAAAGCGAAATCTTTCCTCTAGGAAGTGCATAAACCACCAGAGTACCAACTCATGCACACTCTCTCTGTGGTGTTACGCTCTTTCCATTATACATGCAACCTAACCACTACGTGCCCTAAAAAACACATGGGCTTAGGTTTAAAAAGAGAACACTTACTGGACATAGACTCCATACACACTAAACGCACCCCTAGGTCCATAATTACCCTTCAATAGCCGCCCAAGCCGTACGTGCAAAGGATTACCCTAATTATACAAAAACAGACTTACTCATATAACTCAGACTCAATTACATGACCCGCTATACTGGCCCAAAAACCAAGTTGACCTGCCTGTCCGATCACTTAGTGCTGAGTTTTGAGCTGGTAAATTTATAAAAATTTAAAATATAAAAATTTCAGGAATTAAACATATAAAATAGCATATTTACATAAATAAAAAATAAAAATATTTAAATATTAATATACTTTTTGTATCTAGTTATACACCTATTATTCTTCTTTCTCCTTTTTTTTCTCTTTCTAAAAATGTCAAAGTTTGTTTATGAATTTTTGTCCTTCTCATTTTAAAATCTTGACTGTTTACAAAAAAATATGCAACAGCGATTAAAACAAAGTGAGATATTTATTATTCTTTTCAACTGATCTTAATTTTACTAACAAAATATATAAATTATAACCATCTAAATATTACAATTTTAAATTTCATACAGAATAATAATATACACATTGAAGTCCATCTTATTTCACATGTAAACTATGGAATAAAATAATTATTGTTTGTACGGCTCTTCAATCAAAAATAAAACTTCACCTCTGTATTGCATATTGATATTAATGACATTCATTGTTACAAAGGGAGAATATCAAATATCCACATTAATTTAGGTAGGTTTTGTTTCCGTATTAATGATGTAAGATGAATAAAAAAAACAAGTGGTTGTTGTCCGAAGTAAAAGTTTTACCATCATTACCATGTCACTTTTTAATTTTTTTTATAGCTTTTTGGTTTTCTATTCTTACAAATATGTAATCTCTAATTTGTGTTTTTTTTATAAATTTTATTTTATTTTTAATTCATATAAATATGTTATATTTAACCTTAGTCTTTAATGATATCAAGTCATCATTGTTAATATTGTAACAGAAATCTAAGAAAGAAAACAAAACTAATATTTGTAAATATTAAAACGAGAATTTAAAGTTTAACCTGTTAACTTGAGTGGAACTATATACTACAATGGTCTAATAGCGATATATGTGATTTGAAATATTTTAAAAAAATTTATTATAATAAATTTTAAAGGCTTTTTATTTATTTAAAAATAGATTTTAAATCTAAGTTAATTTTATAAAATTATTGTAAGGTAAGATTTATATTTATTTATATACTATAAAATATTATTGGTTTTAGTCGATGAAATATCTCTATCAGTTTAAGTAAAATTTAAAAGAAAAATTTGTGGAAAAAAAAGTCATATTTGAATTTTTTTAAAGATGGGCTAAATTTGTCTTTTTATGGGATGAAACAGCATCACACATGTGTGTTTTTACATTCTAAACGATCTAAATAAAATATACAGTTATAAAATAGCAAATTAGTAATTAGAAAATATCTGTCTTTTATTATAAAGAAAAGTTTCTTAGAAATTTCAGAATAATGTTACATTTTCTCTTTTTCATTATTACGATAAATCGAAACACCGATGTTCTTTTCTTTGAAAGGAAACATCACCGTTCTTAATGTCTTCTATCAAACAAATGCAAAATTTAGTTTCTAACTACGAACTAACTTTTATTTATTGTTTTCCCTCAATATTTGACCGTTCAAATATTCCCTTAGTCTTTCAAAATAATATTTTATTATTAAATGAATCAATTGATACTATATATATACACACAAAAAATTAACTAATAATTCTAAATTTGCATTCTAAGTATACAGTTATATTTTATATATCTTTTTAAATGTCACTTATAGTGATTATATAGAATATAATTACCTTTTAAGAAAAAAAAATCATTAGTTTCTTAAATGAAGAATAAAATAAACAAGCCAAAAATATTAAAGTGAGTCAATCCATTTTATAATTTAATTCACTATAAGTAAAAAGAGATAATAAATCAGAAAATTTTCAACTCGGTGTAATTCACTACAAATTCATTACTTAGATCACTAGATTTAAAATAAAAGTACAAAATATTTTTTTTAATTAATTACCTTTACATATACTAAGAAACACATATGTTGTTGTGTTCGAAGAAATGACTCATCGAAATAATGAGTTACTATTGATATCGACACATATGAGATATCTAAATGTTCAGGAGTTCTTTTATTCAATTATTTTCCTTCTTCTTGTTGTTGGATATCTCGTTCGTACACATCTTCTCTTTGTTTCTCGAGTCTATAGTGAGTTACGGACAGAGTTCGAAAAGGTCAAATCTTTTATGATTCCATCAGACATGATTGAGTTGCGAAAATTTCTAGATATAGGTATCCTACATCTGAACTGAATTCTTTATGGTTAAATAATCTCTTTCTAGTTGCTTTGTCTCGAACAATTAGGAGATTCTCTAGAAGAAATACGGAGTTTTGCTTTTGACGACAACAAGCTATGTGGTGGTGGTCTCGCTTATGGGGTCAAATCCATACGTTCTAAGAATAAATCTTGAAATCTCATTGATCTCATAAGTATTATACCAAATCTCATCAACGGAATGTATTTTCCTCTTCTACTCAACTTTCATTATAATAGAAATTTAACATATATAAAAAAATAATTTTAGATTAGTCAAAATTAAAAAGAAAAAAGAACATGTAAAAAAAATAAAATAAATTAAAAATAGTTATTTAAAGAAATTTTATTTATAGATAGGTATAGATAATATTGAAATATTCAAATAAATAATTAATATAAAAGGATTTAATTTATTTTTTTATAACTTATTTTTAATATATAACGGATCCATCTATAATTTACCTCGATTCCTACTTACAAATTAAATAAATTGGATTGATTTTTCCCAAAAATAAAAAATTCTTCAACTTTTCTAATCTAATCAAAGTCAATCGTGGTAAATCAATTATATATAATTTATGATAGAATGATAATACAAAAAAACTTAAGAAAAGATTTGGATTAAATTCTAAACAGTTATAGCAGAAGTTATTCAACTCAAGAATTGAAAACTGATACATTTAAATAGATTCCCTTCCTTCGGGCCTAGGATTTAATTTTTCATTAACTACAAAATCGTTTTGATTTTTTAAAAAAATTAATGTATTTTTTTTAAAAAAAAAATATGTTAAATTCGACTAGAATGGTTAAACATTTTTTTCTTTTATCATCAACGAATTAATAAAATTTAAAAAGAGACACTTCATGATTGTTCAAATCCGTATACAAAATACCTTAACGTCAAATCCAGACGCATATGATTACAAGATAGGGTTAACATAAAAAGAACCAACCTATAAACAAGATTTACCCATTTAATTAAACATAAACATAAACTAATATTTTTTTAATTAAACATTTCCTAGTACATATATTCATGTCTGATCCAAAGAGGGTTGATGTTCATTGTTACACCTAACTTAGTATCATATGTAAAAGTAAAATATACCTTGCTCTTCTATGCTGAACCCGTTTTCTTCCGCGTTGGTAACGTTATCATCATAAAATAGTATCAGACTTGGTCTTTTAACATTCACACACACTCAAAAAAATTCTTTCCATTACTAAGCCATGGAGTTTCTCTTATGGGAGATTGCCTTGGCCATAGTTCTTCTTTCTCTTCTACTTCCACCGGTTTTCCTCAAACTTCTCTCCCTTACCCCAAACTTCGAAGCTCACGAGAACGTGGGCGTTATTGGGCTAGATCATGATCATGGAGTTAAATCTGATTCTAAGAGCTGGGAAACGGATGAAGTTGTTCGAATTGTGGGGAAAATTGATGAATTCAGAGACAAATCGATACTGGGAAAACTAAGAGTCCCAGAAATTGTGGATGTGGATTGCCGATCGCCCAAGATACGCAATTCAAAGACGATTGATGAGGAGAATAGTGTTCACAACGAAATTGAACTTGTGAATTTGGCGGAGGATCATGTTGTGGATGAGAGTAATAAAGGGGTTGTTGTGAACATCAACAAAGTTCAGGTAGAACTGATGGAGTATGATTCTTCTGGAGAGCTCAAAGCAGAAGAGGCTGAGATCTTGCAGTTCGAAAAAAATTATAATGAGATTGATGAATCTAGTGGGAACGAGGAAGTTGGTGAAAACAAGGACTTGGTTGTGGAAGAGGATGATTGGGAGGAAATAGAAAGAACTGAGTTGGAGAAGCGTTTTGGTGCTGCTGTTGCATTTGTCGGATCCAAGAGCAATGCTAATTGTCTCAGTCATGAAGTGAAGATGAAGCTTCATGGTTATTACCGAATTGCTACACAGGGTCCTTGCCACGAACCCCAACCATTGACACTGAAGTTCTTTTCTGCTCGAGCAAAATGGTAGTTGATTAATGATTACCCTGCTTATGCATGTTTTTTTTAATTAGAATATTTTCTCTCTAGCTCTAGTTTTCGTTTGAGTTGCTTACAGTTACGGTTACTCCATTAGATTCTTTGATGTGTTTAACTGAGTCATTCATTTCTGTAAGGATTGCATGGCGACAACTTGGGGTTATGAGTCCAGAGCAAGCAATGGAGCAATATATCAGCCTTTTATCAGAAATCATTCCCGATTGGATTGCAGAAAATCCTTATGTAAGTTATTTTATTTGCTTTCTTTTTGTTCAGTTGGACTTAACGTGATGAACGAGAGTAGTTTTATCCTTTTTTCTAAATTTTCCTGTCTATACCTTCACAAGTTCCCTTTAACCCGTGTGGTGGAAGAATGATTCATTTGTTTGTTTGTTAGATCTGTCACAAAGAACCTTGAGGTTCTTACAGTATATATTACTATCACGAGAATGAATTTTTGAACCATGGTTGAATATTTATATTTCCTTTTATAACAGGATAATGCTGAGCCGGCTTCAGAAGAGATCATGCTTCTGCAAAACTAGACACTGTTCTTCTCTAAGGATCTTAATAATGTTCTTTTTTCTATCTCTCTAATATCATAGAAAAATGTTTTTTTGACATCATACTTCAAGTTTCCACTAAAGTGAAGATGCCCCACGTCCACTAATATCTTTGAATTGTCAATTCAAATGCTGGCAATCGTGCTTCCTAGGTGGAGAGTAGTTCTCCATTATTCAATGAGGAATTGCTTGTAGATGTGCATTTTCTCTTGCAATTGAAAACAAACAACGCATTACGTGCCTTCCGCTGGAACGTTCTGCTGCAAACAAATATCAAGACTGGGTTCATTTGCTGTTTGAACAGAAAATAGGAATACAAAATTTGGTAAAACAAGTATAGTTTCATTGTGAGTTAGTTTCATGTCCTGTTAAAAAGGTTTGATTCTATATTCAATAAGATGGTGTATGTGTTTGTGATAATTAAAATTGGTCAAAGAAAATTCAAAACTTAAAATATTAAATAATATTGAGACGATAACAAATAACTAAAAGCTTGTAAAATACAAATCTCACCATAACTAGAAGGTTTTATGCCGAGACATACATGAGACTTGTAAGTTTCATTTTGTGCATTCCATGAAAGAGTCTTTAACAACTTGCACAATTAAGGTACCTAAATCAATAAAATAACTTACGCAATTAGTACCTTTTTCAACTTAACAAACTCTTAAGATTTAACTAATCCAAAATTTAAATATAATTAAATTGTTTGTATCAGATAGTTGATTAAATTGTTTGTATCAGATACTTGAGTTCATGAAACGATATAGTGTTGGTTAGTTTGATTCATGTTAAAGAAGAACGTCACTTATCTAACGAGTTACTCATATGACTTATTAAGTAGATAAAAATAAAGAAATATATGCTTGTCATACTTGAAATTAATTGAGAAATATATAAACTTTAAATATTAGATAAATTCAGATAAAGATATATATGAATTAGACTTATAAAACACATTTTTCACTACACACAACAATTTTGGACACTTAACTAGAATGCTTAAGAATCACATCCAAGTAATTTTAGCTAAAAAAGTAGTTAAGTTAAATTTTGAAACAAAAATGTTAATTAAGAGTTGGACACATTGATTAGGCATTTCACTCCTGATGATCATTAAGAGAGTGACTGTTCGAAAGGGAAAATGTTCATCCGAATCGCTCACCAATAAGTACAATCAGTAAATGGTTAGATTGAATAATTAAAATAAAGATAAGTAATTCAAATCAGAAATAAAATAACAACAAGTAATTAAATTTAAAAACTAAATGACAGCATGTGACAAAATTTGAGATAAATTAATAAAGTTTAACAATCATAATATCAGCGAGTGTGATAGGTAAGAGATTTTTGTAGTGACGAGATTAAAGAGACAAAATTATAAGTTTTAAGAAAAAAATTAATTTTAATATTTTTTAACTAAATTTTGATCTTAAAGTTAATGCTGGTTTTCTATATTTTAGCTTGTACATATTAAGTTTATTCATATATATACTTGTTGACAATTTTTCTTGATTTGAAGTTAGAAGCTGTGACAATAATGTTAATGCGAGATTAGAAATGTTATCTTTTTTATTTATTTTTTTGAATAAAAATTAAATTTAGGTGAAATTTACGTATTTTATTATAAATTAAATTTTAAAGTTTAATTTAATTTTATAAAATTGAAGTGATATCTTTAATAAGACCATGAACTTGTGCCTGAAGTTATATATTAGTAAATAATTGAATAATAGTTTGATAATAAATTATCTAATAAATTTAATAAATTTTTGATAATATAAATTTTAAATAATTTTATCATTATGTTAAAATCTAAACTTTAAATCTATAAAATAAAATTTGTATTCGCTTATATCATAAAATATCATGTGATCTCTAATTGTCAATACTATTGCATTATTCGCAAATAGTAAAAAACATGCACATCAGAAACCAATAACATAATATTTTAATCATATATAATTTAATTTTTAATTTTAAGTACTATAATATTAATATAATATGGTGTTGTGTATATTTTCCTGTAAAATTTGTTATAAGATGTATTCTGTACGAGTTTCATCAGGTCATAATTATTGCAAATTTTACTTCAAGGGATATTTTAAATGTTTAAGCATATTTTTTTTTATCTCAAGATTTGTATTACAAATACATGATTGTTAATATTATAAAATTTTGGTCGTTAATACTAATTTCTATTTTTAAGTATTTGGAATATATGGTCGTTAATACTATTTTTTTTTTATTATCAAAGTCTTTTACGACCAATGTACTTAGGAGGAAGTTATTATTAGGCTACCACCACATACACAAAATTCTCGTTTTGTTAGCTCCATCCGCAGCATGAGTTTCATTAATCGAATCACTGCCCTTCGTCGATCAAATTCATCGTCTCCCTCAGTCTCACTCTCCGCCTCTTCCCGTTATCGAACCACAACCTAGGGTTTGCCTCAGATTCCAAGGGAACGTGAATTCCTGCATTCTCTTTTTCTTGCCTTGTCAAACCGAGTTTATAAAAATTCGATGGGAGTTGTCATTGAGAGATCCGTTTGGGAACTAAATCCATCCGTATACATCTTCATCTTCGTTTGTTGCTGCTTCTTGATCTTTCTTTTCCCTCACGCCTCTAACCTCAACAGAACCTCCACAATCTTCGACCATGGAACCTCTCACTCGTTTCTCCGTTTCCAGCGGAATTTCCTCTTCGTCTATTCTCTCGCATCAGGTTGCTTTCACTCCATTTCCTTATTCATTGTAGGATTGTTCGGTTTCTCTGACAATGTGCGGGATCAGCTTTGGAAACTTTAGAGTTCTTTTGTTTATCGAGCAAGAATTGTAACCTAAAGAAAAACAAAATATCTTACTAGCTTTAGGTGAACATTTTCTGATTAACTTTAGCCGAACATTCATTTCTATGTTATTTTTATTTTGAAAATGGATTTATATTCTACTTACTTTTTTAATCTGTTGTTCTGTTTCTGAATCAAAATTCCGAAACTCGCTTGTTTTAATTAGTTTCTCAATTGAGATTTAGATCTGTAAGGTGCAAGTGTGAATGACGGTTTCGTTTCTCCTCTCAGTAATGGAAGGTCTATGGTCAGTGTTTGGGGAGTATGAATTTGCTTCATATGGAATCGGCAGGGAAACTATGGTTAAGTCTCTGTGTTACGGATATACAACAGCTCTCTTCGCTGCTCCTTTCCTTGGCGTGCTTTCGGATTTGATGTGAGGCTCTAGTTTTAGTCGTTGACGTTACTCATATATTAAGATTGATAATTATGTTTAAGTAGTTCAACGATGAGTTTAGTGTTAAATGCCAGCCTTTGCAATTGTGATGTTTAAGTAGCGCCATATTATGGTGTCTGTTTCAGTAAAGATGATTTGGTTGTTTAATTATTTAAGTTATGACAATTGCATCGTCCTAAGTATAACATGGAATTCCTTCCGTGTGGAAGACTTACTGTCACTGTGAATGATTGTTGATGTCTAATTTACTTTAGTGTTTTCTGTTGATTAGTGGCTGTTGAGACGATATTAGGAGTATTTTTTAAAATGCATCCTTTCAAGACATTTACATTTCTAATTGTTGAGGAAGAATATAATCAATATTCCGATGTCAATCTCATCTTCCTGTGAATTGTTATCACTTTTCAATGTTTGTCATTTTGGTCATGACATCCTTCTATTTGTGATTTCAACCGGGGGTTTGCTATGTTAGATGTGAATATATGAAGCATCTTGGTTATTCCAGAAGCACTAATGCTAAATCATGCACATTCAAGAAATTTATACATTTCTGTGTACAAATTTATGATGATTTGTCAGAAGATTATTCTAACTCAATATTTAATTTTGATGTAGAGGTCACAAGAAAGCTAGTTTAATCTTTTGCATTCTACACTTCACTTTTGGCGTATGGAAGATGGTTTCAGAGCAGCCAAGTGTATTCATAACTAGCACATGTCTCTCTCTGGCCAATACAATATTTTCATTTAGTTTTGAGAATTGGATGGTCACTCAACATGAAAAGGTAATAGGTAAATCTTATCCTTTTATCTTGATTTCCACATAGGCACATATTTCAGTCTAAGCATCCACATCTTTGCCACTGGAAAAATGGCAAAGTAGGAGCTTACTTCTTCCTGGTTAAATAACTTGATCCATTTTTTTTTCCCATCTTTATAATGAAAATTCACTTTACGTGGAAAGTGCATGGCTTCTTAGGATAAGGACATAGGACTGCTTAAAATATCTAGAATTTAACATCAATTTGGAATATTGTGTTTTTGTTTGCAGCAAGGGCACAGGCTTGATTCGCTTAATGATACATATTGGTTAATGTCTTTCTTTGAGTCTGCATGTTTTATCGCCAGCCAAATGTTTGCAAATTGGCTTATTGGTAATAATACGGGAAAAAATACTGCTCCTTCATTTGTTATTATTTGTTTTGCTGCCACATGCTTGGCTTTTATCACCAGAGGATGGACAGAAACTCCTGGAACAGCATTTCTTAAGGAGTACAGTCGCTCCTTCTATGCATACATTTTAGGTGGTAAGTTGCTTTTGTTGTTCTTTTTTCTTTATTATTTTATGAACAAATATGCTTTTACATTTTTTATATAGAACAATTCGATGCTCTTAAGAATGCTGTACTTAGCATTTGTTTGGCAATCTGATAACTTGGTAAAGTTTCTGGAAATTACCAAGGCAGCTAATCCCTTTTATTTATGTTCCTATTAATAACTGCTATTTTGTCTTCAGAATATGTGCGCTTATCACGAGTTAGTGTTTAAGATTGCCAATGTATATAATACTTTAGTTGGTTAGATGTGGAAAAGAGATGGCACTAGGAAACACATTATCAATTTTACAACAATGTAATGAAAAGTTTAAGTCATCTACTGATTATATACTGATTGTAATTTTATAATCCACAGATAAAAGGATATGGTTGTTGGCATGGGCACAAACTTGCCTTCACTTCTCTATAGGAATTTTTTGGATCCTTTGGGCACCTACAGTGGTGGTATGATATCAAATTTTAGAGCATATCTTGTTATATACTGAGGCATCGATATTTACAATGCTAAGGCAGTATTGCATTAAATGGATGTTTTATGGGCTTTCTTTTCTTCTTCAGGCTTCTTTGTATTGATGAATCTAGAAATGGACTTAATTGAACAAACCTATAAGTAATTTTGTTTCTCTGCCCATTATTGTGGGAAAACCTCTTCCCGTGATTGGCTCATTTTGAAAAGAGGCTTTTTAAGTTATTGAACCTGTTATTTTATCAGTCTGAGTCATAGGATGCTTTTGGTTTATATATAACTTCTAATGCCTTTGGTTTTAGGCTGACGGGCGAGAAGTGCAACTGGGCTTGATATATCCATGCTTTCTGGGCTCAAGAATGCTAGGAAGTGCTGCTTTTCCGTGTCTCACTAGTGGGCCATCATCGTTTAGAACTGAGGACTGCTTAGTTTTCGCATACATTGTACTGGCTCTTCTCCTGTCTATTGTGGCTTATGACTATCAGGTGCAGTAATTTATATATTTAGGAAGTATCAAATATATTTTTGGTCAGATTTTTGAGCTGGAAATCTTGAGTCTACTCTCGTGTGCAGGAAATCGGGGTTCTGGTGACGTTATTTTGCTTCTTTCATGCATGTGTTGGGTTTGTTTTGCCATCACTTGCTAGACTGAGGACCATGTAATCTCTTTAACTAGATTTGTACTTTTTTCATTTTCTCAGAATTTGATTTTTAGTTTTATTTAATCTCTTTTTGCAGGTATGTTCCTAATGAATTGCGTGGAGGGATGATGGGCTTCTCTCTTGCCCCTGCAAATGGAGCTATTCTGCTTTCTGTGGTGCAAGTATGTATTTTTGCATAATGTTATCTAAATTTTTGGAAGCATGCAATTAACCAATTAAGCATTATTAACACGAGTTAAATGAACCATGATAAGAGGCTACTTCGTTTGAAAAAAATGTTCTGTTTTTATTTTCTATTCCACTATTATTTAAAAAAAATATCTCATTGATTTCACTTTGTTTTCTATTTTTACAGATTTGTGTAGAAAATAGCGAAAACAATAAACAAGATATATTCACTGTTTTTTTTGCAAACATTTGAAAACAGAAAACAAAATGAAAATATGATGATATTTTTGTAACCAAAAGGGAAAAGTAGTAATAAAAATAGGAGACTTTTTTCTTATAAATATTTACTCAAAAAGACATGCTAATTTTTTGAGGTTTTGAATCTAACAATGCTACAATCGTGGAGGGTGGCATAATATTCCTACACAGTCATTTCTACAGCAGTAGATGCAAGTTGTAGTTTAAATTCCTATTGTGCTTTCATCTTTTCCACAGCTTTGAAAATGTACATGTTTTTTTTTTTTCATTTTTGAGTTTGTGTTGAACTTCTTGATTGCCGCAACTTGTTGATTAGCCAAGTAGGGGGTGACTGTGTGTTCAAATGACTTGTGAAGGAGGGTTAAATGAATGAAATACAATACTTTAGGTGTAATGTTTTGAGGGAGTGACTATGGTAAGAGTTGAGTTGTTAGTTTAGTTATATAAATGGTCTGTAAGTTTATTAAATATAGTCAACAAGAAGCAATAAATGATTGACAATGCACGTTTGATATGTAGTACCCTTGAAAAGAAGATTAGTACCGAGGTAATTCATTACATTAAATGTTTGTAATCAATGCATCAGCTTATCTTGAATAATTTTGTAAACGACATTGTGTATTTCTTATGTTTCGACGGTTCATGTGTGTATTTGCTGTCATATATTTTGACTTCCTCATTATGTTTGCAGCATGGCAAATGATTTTGTGAAAGACATTGTGTGTTTCTTGTGTTTAAACTGGTTCATGTGTGTATGTGGTGTATGTTGACTTCCTCTTTATGTTTGCAGGGTGGCTATTATCGGAATGTAGAAAATGCAACATTAATGGCATTTGGTGTGTGTGGTTTATTGCTAGCAGCTGGTTGCATGCATGCCTTGAAGCAATGGGGTAAGCAACCGTATAACAACTGGCATAAGCAGTGAATGTATGCCCCTTTGACAGGCTTTGGTAGTGGTGGATAACGGACTCTTTTATTGAATGCAATGAGGAAGGAGTAAAGAGATGAAGAACTTCAATGATGCATATTCAGGGAATGGGAAATAAATTTCAAAAAAGATTCTAACATCGACTACTAGTGAGTACTGAACTGAACTGACATTGGGGTTCTTTCTGTAATGATAGGGAGAAACTAAACAATGAAACTTTATAGTTTAACACTTTCATTGAGTAAGTAAGCTTTTTAGGTTACTCTGGACCAACGGATTTCTAATTCTCAGTAATATATTGTAGCTTGCATACTTTGCTGCTTGGGTTTGCTTATGGAGGATATATTCAATTGCACAAGCTTTGGAAATTGCTTTCAGAATCTGTATCTGGTGACGAATGCCAGCTTCTCCAGAAGAGCATCTAAAAGATCATAAGGTGAAAATTGAATATTATGGTTTGGTTATGTTAGCATATCAAGTAGTCATGTGCTATGGGCTCGGTCAGTTTATTCTAAGTTTCTTAGCATAAACCATAACACTGATTAACCCTAGCATGTTAAGTAAGAGGTTGATATGATGTCTCATAGAAAACATTCGAAGTTCTGGTGATGTGATTTCATCAATTTGATGAAGACACAATTCAGCTGGTAACAATTTGGTTTTCTTGTTTTTCTCATATAATAGGACCTCTCTGTTTCTGTCATTTTGTCTTAGAAAAAACTAATTAATCATAAACTATGTGTGAAAAAGTTTTAGATAATCGTTGTTTTGTGCTAAAGTACATAAACAAAGGAACTAATAGTTAAGTGTTATTTGTTTTTAAAGTTAGAAACAGTAGTTTCTTTAAAATAAAAATAATACTTTATCATAAAAAAGTTCTTAATTTTTTCGCTCTCAATCGTAAATAAGTAGGTTTGTTATCTTAGCAGAATAAATAATTTATTTCAGATGAAGAGAAATGCTTACTGTTGATTTCTACGTAATATATTCCTCTTCAGATGAAATCAATGTTTTGAATTGAAATCTGTTTATCTTTGATTTTACATTTTATTTAATAAGTCTCAGTCATAATCAGAAGTGTTAGAAAGAATATTGTTAAAAAAAGCATCTCTCATATTTTCATTTGTGATATGCAAAAGATAGATCTAAGGTACTATGGAATCCAAGTTATAACTAATTATTTCGAGAAATTTTTTAGCAATTGACTTTTGGATTGGCTCCCTTTATTAAATGTTTATTGACTATGAATCACGCATGCTATATCCTGTGCATTGGTCCAACTTTTCACAATTTCTTATTAAATTTTGTCCTCGATTATTCATCAAAGCTATAAACATATTTTGGCACAGAATATAAATGGTTGTTAAAGACTGCTACCGGTGGAGCTTGAAAATCAATTGCAGGTAGCATTCATTTAATCGTCGTCTTGTATTTGATCCCTTAACCACTTTGTTGCCACCCACTTCTCTCCTTTTATGACGGGACAGCTTCCGTGGAGTGATGTCTGCCAAAGTATACACAGAAAGTAGGTCAAATAATGAGCCAATCAAGTTAAAAAATGTTTTAAAATTTTCGCTCAACGATAATCAGAATATGACTGGGAAATCTTTCCAAAGTCGTGTTTTTTTACACTTGACTTCCTTTTAAATTTCAAAGCTCCATAGAGTCTAGTTTGCTACACCCCTCCTTACCCCTGTGCTTCTTCCTTCCTTCTCAAGAGGTACACACTTCTAAGAGTATTTTGGACCTATTACGAGCCTCTTTTTCTTTTCGACACACTACACTTTGAAGTACAAGGTATGTGTTCATTATTTGTTTCTGTGCGAGTAAGAAATTAATCCTCAAAAATACCGAGTAAATTATTAAAAGACCATAAATTTCAATGTGAAGGATAAAAGTGGAAAACATGTGTTTTAATATTTTTTAAATATAAAATATAAAATTTTTCGGCACCTTAAAAAACTGCTATTCTGTTCGCTTATGATTTTAACCCCCATTTACTAACCTCCACATCTCCCTTTCAGCCTTGCTAAACAAGTTTAAAATGATGACAACGATATTAGGAAAAAAGAAAACACTAACCTGGTCAATTGTACCATTAGGTAATAATGAGTAAAATAGAAGCCCATCCCCTCTGCGTGGCCTTACTTTTAAACCAATACAGTCCTCGAAATCATACCTACCATCCATGTTGAAGCCATTCTGCAGAATAATAACGCGTAATTACGTCCTAAGAGATTAGTAAACGGAATGTGTGTGAATATAAGTAACGACAAACTCACCTCAAACGGAAACATGGTCTCCCCACCTTCTGAAACATCAGTTAAATACAGCAAAAAAGAAGCTACCTGCATGGAACTTAGTTAAGATTCAAACTTATTAAACAAAATCTCTAAGTTTAAGAGCTAAAATTGCAAAGATAAAAAACGATTTAATATTAAAATATGAGAACTTAGTATAAACAATTTGAGTTAATATCCTGAAAATAGAAATAGGGACAGCCCCAACGGGTTTGAATAGGATACTTCATTATCCATTTCCACACATTTCTAATTTTTTTTTCTTGTACAGATAGTAACTCCAATATCCATTTTTGTACCCTATTGACACTTTCATATTTTAATTATAAAAAAATAATATTAAATTGAATTCAAACATACTAAAATAATTAATTACGAAAGCATATTTATTATGACAGACACGCTTTATTTTGTGTAAAACGTATGCAAGCTAAGGAACTACGATAGATATAAATGCAATATAAGAAATCTCAATATGGCTAGTGGACAATGTTGTGACTATGGAACTACAATAGATCCAAATACATCAATAAGAAATATCAATATAGATCCAAATACTAGAAAAGAAGTGTGATCTTCCCTCTAACTTCGTACCAATAAGATCATCCATATCAATACAATTTTTTATATTATTTTGGTATCAATTTTGAATTAAATAATTTTATTATCTCTTAAAATACATAACAATATATTCTCACACCGTATAACTCATTAACTAAAAAAAATCTTATAATTTATCAACTTCTAACTATCTCACTTTTTTTAAATCATATTATTTTAATATAAATGCAGGCATACATACCCGAGAGGGAATGTTTTTCCGCTAGTGTAACCTAAAAAGTATTAGACTCCTCTTTTTGAGAAATTAATACGTATAAAACTTCAATTCATTTTAAGGTGAATAAACTTTCCATCTATCCCTTTCTTTTCCTCAGCATAGGTGCGGTTTTAGAAATACTTTTGATTTTTTTTTTTAAAATGCTATATTTTTAATGAACTATTATTCTTGGTGTATTTTTATTTAGAAACAACACTAAAAATTACCTATCAAACAACATGAGCCTTGTCCAATTTTAAAACTTTCTACAGTTTAAAAGAAATAATGAAAATTTTAAATAAAACCTCATAAACATTAGTGGGTGTATAAGATTTCATTTCATTTCAAAAGTCCCACAATGATGTTGAAAAATAGGTGTCACGACACAGACATGTCCTAAGAAAGGAAAAATGACAAGGATCTCTCATGCTAAAGAAGAATTGCATTTGAAAAATAGACAAAAAAAAAAAAAAACGAAATACGGCCTACATTAGAAGAGATTCATCCTTTCACTTTTATAAATACTATTTTATATGAATGAAATTGCATACACTAGATTTTTCTCCTCTATAAGTTCTCTGTAATATACTCGTATCCTCTCTATTCTCTATACATATTTATTTTTTATTCGCATTGTTAATTAATTTTAAATTTAACGCAAGCATTAACCCTTTAACTCTTAATACTTAACTTTGTAGAACTCTCATTTTTCGTAGAAAATGATAAACCATGTGCCATGGTTGTCGGTGCTAGTACTGGTAGGCAAACAACTATCCTCAAAATTCATAACAGCTTAAAAATGAGAGAGTAGGAGTTTTACTTTAGACGTACCCGTCGGCTCTTTTGTGGGCCATATTCAGCATAATCAAATGCATCATAATGAGAACTGTATTTCTGTCCAACCTCATAGCGTAGGACATTAAATGCCTGAAACATCATTATTTCTCAGGTAATTTAGAATCACCCAAAAAATGAAACATTTACAAATTCAACAAAATAATAGGCAAGAAAAGTTAATATTTATAGTCTAGATGTACAAGAACATTGATTTTAAAGATGTTTAAAATTGTTTTCCCCTTTCTTTCAGTTAAAATTTATTATGGTTGATTATAGGCTAAGGCAACGTGCCAATACCTCTAAACTATACTTAAAGCCTAGTTAAAAGCTTCGATTGTACCTAATCAAAAGCAAAATTGGATATTACAAATTTCAAAATCATAGTTGGTGTCATTATTTCTCCGCATCATCGGTGACCCTATTATTTTAATTAATAGAAGACAACATAGAAAAATTAGTTCAAATTCACTGGTAACAAGAGGACTATTACTTTGTTAGAGAAGAAAAGAATAAAAAAGTCTCAACTCATATTTTCAGTGACAACAACACAAATGTGTCGTTGAACAATGGGAGATTCCTTTGTACAAATGTACGAAATCAAACATCACAGGCATCAAACAAAAAGTTTCCTGCCAACCATGAAGAATAAATTTACCGTTCCAAATAGTACAAATTTATAAAATGATTATTCGAATTTCAATTCACCCATCCCACCAATATGTTAAGTTTAATATATATGATCATCAGACAGGAGCTATGATAACAAAATGATCTCGATATTAGGAGGATAGATATTATTTTATCAAAAGAAAAACAATAAACTTTCTTAATCTTATAAAATAATTATAAAGCTTTTTATTTTGCCCTTACTTTTACATCAAAATAAAAACATATGTAAACTAATTAAAAATGAAGTAAAAAAAATTAATATTATCATACATTTTCAAAAAACACTTTAGAAACAAGAAAGTTTCAAAGATTCGATCGTCAAAAGAAAAGAAGTATATAGAAAAACATTATCTCTCTGCAACTTCAACACGACGAACCATCTATTAAAAATGTGTTTGTTATTTAATTCCATTCAATTGAACCCACTAGCGAATCTTAGGGGAGCCTCGACCCTCCAACCTCATCTTTTCCAGCATTTCATTTGCTAGTAGCAGAGACAAGATTTAGTGTTGTTTGGTGATTAAGGAGGGTGTATATGTTCCATATCCTTTGTTTAGGTGTAAGGTGAGGATGGTCAGTACTCGTCGTGTGGGAGGAAGAGAAACTAGCTCACCCTATCTTAACATGTGGAGAATGGACTCAAGTGATTTTACATGACAATTAAAATTATGTGTTATGTTTAGTTTGAGTATAATATTTTGGACTCCAGATTATTGGTCAAAATCCATCACCAATTCAACCTACTTCCAATTCAATTCAATTCTATCCAATTTAACACTCACATTGCTTGGAAAGTGCAAAATTTCCATTCAGGACCAATCTAATGAACACCTAAATACTGAAACAAGAAAGGATCAATCCAACTAAGCACCATAAATACCCTTAGTAGTCTCAACTCTGCTTCATTTCCCACATTAAATCTTAACATTAACTGAATTTTGAGCCAACAGAAGCACCCAATGTTAATCCATTTGTGTGGGGGAGATGATAAAGCAGAATTATGGCAAGCAACAATCTAACATTCACGAAGCATTATTCTAGAGAATTGAAAGGTATAATAAGGCTACGTAAAAGCACCAGTGTGCACCTATTAAAGAAACAATTTGGTAATGTACCTGATGTATTTTCTTTGACTGAAGCCATTAAGACAAAGTTGAAACAAAGAACAGGTTTTGCAGAAAATATAGAAAATGACACCAGAAGGAAAAAAGTGGCTTATTTAAGAAGGAAAATCCAGATACCAAGGAATAGGGTTCGATTGGTTACTTGTGAAAAAAACTCTTCCCTTATAATTAGTGCTTTGGAGAAGTAATAGGTATAATGAATGATACTAGTTTTACTAGAAATGAAAAGCTGCTGTAAATTAACAATTTTTACTTTTTATTACAGATACAAATTCAAACAATCGATTAACTAAAGCAAAAAAACATAAGAAAATTCATTTTAGTAAATGAGATTAACAAGCATTTTCAAAATGCCCTTTCTGCAGAGCGGGACAGCCAGTTGAGTAGGGATGTTACCTCTCCATGAGTTCTAGGAAGTTTTGTTGCTTTGGCAATTTTCTCCTCAACGGCATATAAAGTCCCCGTTTCATCCTCGGAAGCACTCAGAAAAACACCATAGCTGTTAAAAGAAGAATGTAGACATAAGCTCACAATATGACTTTATATTACCTAATGTGCATCTTTGGATTTTAGGAGAAGAGGTCCTCATAACCATAATCGCCAATTCTCCCATGGGCCAGATCATTTATCTTAATTAAACTGCATTATAACACAGAGAGGCGTATAAAATATCGGCATGTTACCAAAATTCTCGGGAATTGAAACTCCCACGGATTACTTGAGGATACTTTTTAAAGGAATTTAGTTTAAAGCATAATAAATTTATAAAACCTGTCATCTAAGAACCACATGAGGCTTTCCGTTATTCTATCTTCAAGCAGATAAGAGGTCAAGATTCAGGAAATCAAAACAAGTTGAGATGATATCTTGCCTATAAAGTTCGCAGTCTTGGTTAGAAGCAAGGAATAGGAGAGCAAATATAAAGGAATCGAACAGATTCCATCTAATTTCTCAGAACTTAAAAATCTGTAAGGTTCACCATAATCCCAATCTGAATCAATCATGCATATTAGTTTTGTTATCTTAGCCATTCCAGGACTAAATTCTTTCTTTTAACTTTAGGTATAAGCATGCGAGTCTCGTTGACCTTATGGAAGAATTTGTGATAAATCATACTCCTACATTTAGCATTGTACTTTGTGCAGTTCATAATGACGGCAGACAGTTAAGTATTCCACAGACACATACTAACTACACATTACCTTGTTCTGATTCCCTTTGTATTTTCCTCCGTTTCTCCCTTACGTAACGCCAATGTGGATGGCTTGAGTCCTACCCTTGCCAATTTAATTATGCTTTCACATTGTTGTGGACTCGCAAAATTAGGAAAATATAGAGCGCGAGGGTACCAGCTCAAAACCTAAGGACCACAAATCAAAGACACATTCATTCGAAACTCAAAGCTCAACTGCTCAAGTAAATCCTCCAACAGAATCGTATGCTCAACATTAGCGCATTCACGCAACAATTGAAATTATAAATTTCAGAGATGCGATCATCGCATAAAACGTTTATGAAATCAAAATATTAACGTAAATTCACCGTAATAAACTAATCTAAAGATAGTGCACTCTTTCAAACAGATGAAAAGCAGATTTTATCTACCCTAGCAGAAGAACATTTCAGCAAAAAAATTGCGTAGCATGAAGAAACGAAATCGCGCACCTGAAAAGGAATCAATGTAATGGAATCGTCTCCGGATTCTCCAGCTTGCGACAAATGATACTCCGTCTCCTCCTCCGTCGATTTTTCAGTTAACCTCGCTCTCGGCATCAGCTTCAGGTCGTGTTCACGTTCCTGCAAATTCCAGCGATCTGTTATTTCAAATACTTTCCAGCGAAACAAAACATAATCGAAGAAAAAAGAGCTTAAAATACAGAAAAACAACGTGATTAGGATTGTTGCGAAGGAAAACCTGAGAGTGAGGAAAGAGACTGGAAGCCAATAATCCAGCGAGAAAGAAGAAGATGCCTATAAGGAAGACGAAAGGCAAGTCGAGCTTGTTCGTCCTCCAGTTCCATCTCCAATTTCCCTTAACCGTTTTGGTTTTCATGTGGATTTACGTTGTTCGAAGTGTAAAACGAATGCTAACTTTACTACCAAGTGCAGAGCAACTCTGAAAGGTATAGCACTTGACCGATCCGCTTCCGAAGTTGACTATGCGGTTCTTTAAGCGGCTAACTACCCTCTTCCTAACGGATTTACAGCAGCTAGCTACACCTTGTGTATGCCCACTGTTTATTGATTTGAATTTGCATTTGCATTAAATTCAATCTTAATTAACAAATATGAATTAATAATGTAACAAAAGCTAGCTAATTAATGTTTAATGTTTAATGTATAGCGAGACATATGCGCCTAGAAAAAAATAAAAATAAAACAAAAGTTATTTTTTAGACATGCACTGAAATTTCCGAATATTCAGTTTTTTAGAAATATAAAAAGAAAGATTATTTTATTTCTTTTTCATGCATTTATGTTTTTATTTGATTTTTATACTGATGAATTTTATATTAAGTTATTTAATTTTAATTATCTGATTAATAGAACTATTTATTCGATTAAGAAAAACTTTACCAATGCATATTTAGCCAATCTGTCCTAATAATTGTAAATAATACAAGATATGATGTTTCTACGTATAAAATGCAAATAATTAATTCACTATGAATAATACAAGTATTTAAATAAGTTATTTTAATTTAATAATGACAATAATATAAGTCAAGCTCTATTTCAAATATGTCTTTTCTATTAAATGTACTTAATGGTGCATGTGACTATTTCTTTATAACTAATAAATATCTAATTAATAAACTTCACAATAGATTAAAATATAAAAAAATTACTACGAGTGAGTTCAAAATATGTTATTATTTATTTAATTAAGATCATTTTCCATAATTTATTTTATGAAATTATAATTTAATTTTTATTAAATTTTGTGAGTATAACTTTATTTACGAAATTTATTTCTTATAGAGAAAAACTC
>Ga0123341_1000825_pt1 | contig 21284 bp, 11 predicted proteins | sample Turbeapinknodule_FD_89959 | JGI IMG/M metagenome (GOLD analysis project Ga0123341, IMG submission 89959) | Root nodule microbial communities of legume samples collected from Mexico - Turtle bean Mexico pink nodule | ecosystem: Host-associated > Plants > Roots > Nodule | place: Mexico: Nepantla...
AAGTTTATTTTAGTACTCTAATCATTTTTATTTTGTTTTTAGTCTTTTAATATTGTGAATTTAATTTATTAACAAGTTATTTATTTTTTAATGTTTACTAAAGATTTAGATATGTTTTAGTTCTCCAAAATGGGGACATTCTATTTTTACTCTCCAATTAATAGTTTTCATTTGTTATTCTTTTAATTTTGTAAAATGTCATTATTAGTTGCATTTTCAGTGAACTTATTGAAAAATACCAACCTTTCACACTTCATTTTCATATTTCAAAATTTCAATCAAAAGTTCAATAACTCCAAATGGTCCTTATTGCTAGAGAGTGGTGACAAGTGTCATGTAAAACTCTTATATTTCAAAATTTTCAAAGAAAACTCTTATAAAAAGAGAGTCAAAGTAACAAATGAACACTACAACCTTCCAAAGATTAAAGTCAGCTGTGATAGATTGTTGTTGATCACATTTGTGTGAAGATGACCAAAATAATTTTAAACAATGTGGAGTTAACAAAAATGTAATAATTTTTTTAAAAATTATATCAACCAATTAAATTCAAGTGACAAATATTGACTAATACACCTTTTATCACATCATGAGGGTCTAAAATAACATTTTCCACCTAGACATGGAAACCTTTTAATGAAAAGGTAAAAAAGAAATAGTACCCCAAAATTGAAAAACTCAAAAACATGTTAATCTAGATATAATAAAAATTACTTTACTTTGTCACTGATGGTTTCAGAGAATGTTTCATGTACAGATCAAAAGGAGAATATTTGTCATGGGTAGGCACCATATATTGGAGAACTTCTCATGTAGGAATCAAAATGAAAAACAATGTGGAAGGATCTAGAGTGTTTTACATGGAGGGACCCAAATGAAATGCAAATGTTTTAGTATAAGGATTAAACCAGAAAACAATGAGTAAAAGAACCATAATTAACATGACATTAATAAATGAAAAGGATTGGTTCATGAATAGGTTTATAAATAGGGACTAATTGTATGCACAATATTTGTATCACTGTTGAAATTGCAGCAGTTCAATGCATAAAGTTACAAAAAGAGATCTTTAGGTAGCCTCTGAACTGCAACACAAACATGTGCAAGTTTTTCATGTAGGGCTGAAACTAAACCAAGTTTAAATTAAATCTTTCACACCTTTTATATTAAAGAAACAAATAAAGAGAGAAAGGTGGGGTGGTATGGGAGGGGAGAAAGCAAAACACAAAATCATAATCCCAAGTAAATGTCTATTGCTTACATTCATGTCAAATATTCTGTCTTGTGCTAATATGAATACATGATAAACTTCCTTTATTGTTGAAACAACAAATAGTGAAAACTACTCACTCAGGTATTAGAACAATAGTCAGCACATCATCAAAAGACTGATTGCTGCTTACTCGCTGGAAGGTGCATCCTCAGCTGGAACACTTCCCCCTTCTTTGAAAAGGACATAACATCACAATTTAGTTAGTTCATTTTCATGATGCTGAGAGACAGAAGGGAGGAGGGACATATAAGTTTAGCCATCTCAACTGAACAAAGCAAGCTATCAAAGCACAACATACCTTCTCCTGAAGGAGCGTAAGGAGATTTCCGGTAACGTGTTTGCTGCTGTGTCGGCTGAAAAACAGAAGCACCAAGTAGAAATTTGTCATGAACATCACATGAAAATAGCAGGCGCATTTAAGGTGCATTAGGATAAGATTTGAAAGAAAGCGCCTTCAGTTTGATCTTATTTATAAGACCCTTTTCAGAAAGTTTGTTGTCCCTTCTTATAAAACCCCTCTGTACCCTTTGTAGTTGAATCATGCATTAATTACTCTTTTTCTAAAATGCCCTTTTATTCATGTTTTGGTTTTTGATCTTATTTAAAAAAAACTAATACCCCCTGGGGATAGAGGTTCATGTCTGGTGTATCAATGAGTTGCCCCTTGGTTGCCAAGGTCTAACACAACTTTACCCAGGCATGGGACTGACTATGAAATAATATGTGGAGTTTTTTTTCCTCTCAAAAAACTAAATTAAAAATTACTTTTTCTAAGAAAAACTTGAATAAACAAGCCATAATTTTGTTCTGTTAAAATTGGAGGATGATTACAGATTTGGTTCATTTCACTTTGAAACCATTGGTAGAGAAAGGGAATAGTAAAGGACAAGGGAAGCTATGGAGCAGCACCCTTTATGTTATTGTTAAAAATAAGTAACCATGATCTTGTTTCAATAAACATGTCTATAAGAACTTGTGTGAAAATAAAATAAAAAGGTGAAATTCATTGAGCATTCAAAAAGCTAAGATCAACATAATTTTTTTTAAACTAAAAAAGGGTTGAGTTGATTTTAACTTCTATGTGAAGCTCAATTGATTTTACCTACATATTTTCTCCTATTGATAAAAGTTTGTTTAAACAAGAGCGAGGAAATTATCAACTTGATTTTTTAATCTTAAACTTATTATCCATTTATTTTGATTGTAATCCAAAACAGTTAAGGCTACTAAAGCTTTTTTATATAGCAAGTACAGGTCCAAATCTCAGAGTCATAACTAAATGGCAGAATCAAAATTTAATCGTCTAAAATGCATAGCATATTATTCTGCTTCAATTTATACTAATCTAGAATTTTTACCAACCAATTTGTTAACACAATCATATCACTACAAATCACAAGTTATAACTAAGCTTGTTACCATAGAAAAATAAACATTATCTGAGTTTAATTTTTCTTAAGTACCTGTAACTTAGGCCGAAGAGCCTCAAGTGGTCCCTTAGGCTTCTCACCACCTTGCTGTTTCATGCAATGGCACAGAAGAGCATCAGAAAAATGAAAAGAAAGATTCAATGAAGTTATAGAGGTGTATTTTCCAGAAATACCTTTCCAAGTGCCCAGTCCGCAGAATCAAAGTACGCACGCTCATGGTCCTACCATAAAGTTGAGTTTTAGATGAAAAATCAAATGAGCATTGATCGCTGTATATGGGCATGAGCACCTTGATTTCATAATTTAAGTGACAAACAAAGTTTACACACAGAAACATCCACATGCACACACCTTAGATATGAGTGGCGGCTTTTTGGGCAGCATTCCTCCATATTTTTTCTTTACAACTTCCTCCTACAAGGTTCACAAATTGTTCATCACAAAATAAGAAATTCTTACAAACTTACCATTGTGTCAAGAGGCTCATCCTCAGTAAAGAGATTACTAATCTGAAGTCAAAATTTTAATTTAAGAATGCTAAAAGGCAAAATCTGAATAGTACCTGCTTCTGGGATGATGGCATGGTGTTAGCTGACTCATTAGATGCATCCACGTCCATCTGTCTGAGATCTTTGTTACCCTCTATGTTAGACATGAAGTCCTTTTGAGTGTAAAGCTGCAGTTACAACAATAGACCATGTTAATAAAAAAATTTCAGCTTATGAATAATGATTCAGAAATCAGAGAGAAAAAAACATCAATCTAACATTGAAAACAAAATTGTTTATTCAAAAAGGGAATTTTTCCAAGAGGCATAAATTGTCTTCAAATATAAGATGATCGAACCACATAACTCAACAAGAGGAAAAACCTGTTTGGAAAGTACTTCAAACGTATCTCCTCCATTTAAAAAAATCGTAAACTAAGACTGGTTATACTTATAGAGTTATAGTACAGAGATAAATCAGTTCAGTCTTCAAACCCTTGAGCTAAAGTAAGATAATTGTTCACAGGACATAAGTGGGACAGAAGAAATATTTGCCGGAAACTCCATTAAACTAAACCTACCTAGTCAACAAAATGAGAACTGCTAACACTAAGAAGCTCAACCGGTAATAAATGCCTTGGATAACATGCAATCATCATCATTCAATTGTAATCATGTGATTTAAAAAAAAAAAGAGAGAAAACAATCAAAGTTCACAAGGAAAATAAAACTCAGTCTTTAGCAAGTGATACATACTCTAATGTAATGATACTACAAAACTTTCTTATAATTTTATTTTATCTAGCTTTACTTCTCCACGCTGATAACCACTCTTCAGGATGTAGAGACACACATCCTATGATCCTAATCAAAATAAAGGAGTTTCCAATGGACAATGCTTCATCAGAGAAAAGCTGTCTAGCTTACAAGTCATCTACTGCAACTACTTTACAATTAAACAAAGCTCAAAAAGAACATTATGTGATCTTCCAACATGTCAAACTGTTTAGGCGCAGCCACACAGGCAAAAAAGTGGCAGGCCATTATATCGATACAAGGTAGCAAAATCCATTTGCAAACTTGCTATCAAAGACCACCCAACCCATCAAAACGAAGCAAGTCACAAGCTTTTTGTGCAAAGCAACAAACATCTGAGCATTAAATAAACTGCCAGAAAAAGTTTTTCTGATACTTTTATCAGAAGACCAATAGCTCTTAAATAGAATACATAAGGTCTAGTACAGGAAATTCATAATACATGTGATTCTCCCGCAGTAAATACAAAATCACACAACTATCCCTAACCTAATAACTTCTCTATTTACAACTATTTAAACTCTATTCAGGTCTATTCTCAGAGACTCCAGCATAAACATTGGTTTTTGAAGTTCTACAACTCGACCCACCAAAAATTCTGAAGTCTGCATCTTCCCTGAACAGTACCAGGGGTCTAAATCATTGATGGGTATTCAGCAAAAGCGAAAAAGATTAAAAATTTAAAAAGAAAAAACAAAAATTGATAATGGGGTGGAACAAACAAATGGAGCAGCTATGAAGTTAAAAAGGGGCAGAATATCAATATTATTTTGAAGATCAAGTTGGAGGAAATGGAAAAAAGAAGATCGAAGTAGTCACTCACCGGAGCGCAGGGGCCACAACAACCGTATTCAGCGGAGCACCGAACGGTGTCTCTGCTCTCTTTCTCTCTCTCTAACTCTCTCTCTCTCCCCTCTCTATGTCTGTTGTCTCAGTCTCAGATCCCATGCTTTTACATTCAATTATTTTTTTGTCTTCTTTTATTTGCTTCATTTCATCTTATTTTTTGTTCCATTATTGTTGTTATTGTTATTTAGTTACGCATGCAATTTTGTCACATTCGTGATTGTGTTTTGTGTTCTGTGTTCTGAGATTAAAGAATAATTTTAATTAAGTTGATTACGCAACATGCACTGCACGCAGTTTGATTTATATTCTTCATTAGAAGAAAATAAAATCTGAGAAAAGAAACAAAAATAAAGAAAGGTTAAACAGAATGAAAGATGTGTTTGATGATTTTAGAGAAAGTGACATCAAAAGATTTTTTTTTTCATTTTCAATAACAAATAATAAACTAAAATTAAATAACATATCATTATAAAATTATCCATATATATCTTAGTGAAAAATAAAATATGAAAGATACAATTATCACTTTCTTATAAATAAAGAAATGTGTTCTTTTCTTCATTTCTTTAAATTATTTTTAACTCTACATTTTCTTTCAAACAAATGGATCTAAGTGTTAAGTTTTTCAAAATTATACATTTTTAGTCCTTATTTATAAAGTTCAAGATCATATTGATAATTCCATTATCAAGTATATCTTTATTCTTTATATGATTTACATATGTGTATTTTTGTTGCTTGTGGTTGGAAAAGAAAGAGACCAAATATAAAACTATATCACTGTGAAAAGTTAAAATTTTAAATGAAAATTAAAGAACTTTTTATAAATAAAATTTAAAAAGAAAATACTTTTCTAAATAAATAAAGAAAGTGAATATCATTTATTAAAAATATGAGATAAATAAATCTTTGTTTAAAAATATAAAAAGAAAATATTATTTTGTGAAAAAAATGATATTTTTTATTATATCTTATGTATAGAAGTGCATGATGACATTTATAGAAGTTATTCTTGAAAACAAAAGGATAAAAAACATCCTAGACCAATTTAACAAAGTGATAACTAGAAATACCAAATAAATAGAAAATTATAAAGAGAGAAAAGAAAATCTTATTTTTTTTTATTCAAATATATACTAATAGCTTCCTTCAAACTCAGGGGAAAGATATGAGAAATGTCTATTATATTGAGTTTGTCTTTGAGTAGAAGAAATTTTTGGTTGAAGAAAGAGGCTTATATCACCAAATTCATCCGTTGATCCAAGGTTGGAATATGATAGATTTGAAGTTATTTGGAGAGAACTTTGTCATGAAAAACATCTAGTTTCATATGTTTTTTTTTACTGTGAACAACAAAAGTATGAGAAAATGACTACTAACTCTGACTATCACAAAGTAGGACAGAAGTAGAAAAGGGAACATAAAATTTTTGTAACAATTTGTGCATCCAATTCAATTATGATTTGAGCAATGCTCCAATATTCAGCCTATGATAGACTAAACTATAATTTGTCATTTGTGGGACCATGAAAAATTAGGACCTAGAAAAATAGCAAAATCATAAGTGGATCCATAATCGTTAATATCTAATGCCTAGTAAGCATATAGTAGTGAGAGAGAGAGGGAGTTTTCCAACAACAACAAATTTCATAAGAAGACCATGAGAGATAATGCCTTTAAGGTATGGAAAAAATCTCTTGACAACCTAATGAGTATAAAGAGGAGTTTTTATGAATTGATAAACTTTGATTGCAAAGCTAATTTCAGGTCTAGCAAGAGTATTACATTTTAAAACACCAACCACACATCTATAGAATAGGATCAGAAAACACAAAAATTTAGACATGATTTTTGTTTAATTTAGATAAATGTAGAAATGAATCCTTAAAAAAAGAGAGGAGTGGCTTACACGTGATATGTTTAATTTTACATGTGAGTATTAAATTTAGACAGTGTTATACAGATCCAATGCATCTTCAAACCGACACAAAAATTATTCATTTCGATTATATTTCCATTAAATAAAAAGTCACCTTCTTCATCATGTAAATTAAGTTAGCTTAAAGTTTTATATCAATTAATCTAACTCAACCATCCAAGTAATATCTTATAAATCTTAAATAAGAAAATTATTATTGTTTAATCAAATATTCGAAAACCAATCTCCTAGAATAGTAGAAATCTTTATTATTATTATTATTACAATAGACACAACTAGAAATTAAAGTCAAATCAGTGCATTTTCATCCTCTTTCGGAACTTGTAAATTTGAACTTATGTTTTGGGAATGAGAAAATGAGAGGTCCCACACCACGTGAGTTCTATAATTCACTCAACTCGTGTTTGAATAAAGTTTAGTTCTTAAATCAGTCTCCAATTATTTAAAACATTTTAAGTGGGTCTCTAAATGAAACGAAATTAATTAAATTTAGATTATGCAGCTAATATAAATGATAATTTGGACCATTGTGGAACTTACTGTTTTAATCTATAAGAGTGGTCTGAATAAAAGAAACTGAGAATTTGAATAAGAAAAGCATCATACTACATCTTATGATCCATATTCTATGAATTTGAATCACCTAATAAGTAGATCATGAAAAAATGAATCCATCATTAACTTGTGTTTTAGGTCAAAGTCCAAGGATTAGATTTTTTGAAGAATAAATGTGATGAAATAGTACAGATGGAGGGTGAAATATTTAGAAATGAGGTTATTGATGATATGATACACAAGTCTAAAATGGATGGTGATGAAAAAGCATTTACCAAATGAGAAATTTTATTAGGTGTATTTACAAAGGAGCAAAAGTGAGTGTAGTAGTCCTTGGTAACCCTGAAAGAGAGCATCTTCAAATGTAAACAAGGATACACAGACACAGATCCATGTCAACCTGAAGGAGCAAATGAGCAATGAGGAAAAGGCCTAGAAATCAAGGATTTTTTGCACTTCTTAATACCTTACTACTACATATATGGAATGTGGTTAAGTAACTATGCTAACTTTGGTTAATTTAACCACCATCTTTCATTCACAAGGTACCTTTTTTCACTGTTGTTGCTAGCCAATCCTTCTTGCTACATCTCACCAATGGCATCACAATTTTCTTCAACATAATGTTTACTCCTTTCAATCCCTTGGGGACATGCAATGAACAATGAACTTTCTTCGGCTTCAGCATGATGTTCTTCGCCATTGCTTCTTCCCTTTCTTTTGATGCAATTTGAATGGACTCCAACTCTTCCTGCGTTTGGAGGACTCACAAAAGAGACCAGATGCCAGAGCCTGCTCAAGCCACAGGTCAAATGCCTCTTCATCTTCATCCATCATTTCAGCATCAAAATCCCTTGGGAATCTACTTGAGTTGCTTCTCTGGTTTTTCTCCAAGCCAACCATGTTTACATGGAAACTGGGTCTATGGGTATTTGGCCTGCAAGCCATTCCCTGCAAGACATAAAGTGGAGTAAAAATCAATTCTTTTCAACACGGAAAGGTTTTTGTTGCCACAAGTCCAACAAAGGGACCAAATACAAGGGACCCAATAAATCTTCATTGTCAAAAACTCAAGATAAGGGTTCTTAATAAGCTGATCTGGAATTCTGTAATTCAGTTACCAAAAATGCAATATCAGTTTGAATACATCAAAGAACTGAATGATTCTCACTCCTCCATATCATTCTTAAGATGAAATCCTATATTGCACGTTTCACCTTTTTATTGCCAAGATGTTCTGAGTTTTGACTCTCTAATTTTGAAACTTTAGATTAACCACTAAATCGAGTAAATAATAATAAAAAATGCTGTCTTTAATGTTATACTGACCTGACATATAGCCCATTCTGACACATCAAAAATTTTGCTTTCAGCACAAACAAAAGCACGTGGAATCTCCACCTACGAAAACAATATCAATATCATGATTCAGAAAAATGCAAACAATCTAACATTAATTTAACATAATTATTTGCCATGACCAATCTACCTTTTGAGGCCTGTCAAAAACCAAAGACCCTTTATATTCAACCCATCCATCTCCATCCTTGGCTTGATGAAACTGACAGCAGTCCTGTTTCCAGAGAAGTGGCAAAATTTAGAAGACAGTAAGAATTCAATAGAGAGAAATAGAAAAACATGTAATTTTATAAATAAGGGAAAAAAATCTGACCTGACACCATCTCGCTTTGGCCTTACTCCTGTTGGTACATACCCAAATATGTGAATTCCCACACTTGGTGCACTGTATTCGTCTGGACTCTTCGGAACGATAATCAGCATTATCCTAAGGAGAACACAGCACATGTATCATCACTATTTTTATAATAAACACTGCATTTATCATATATCTTATTTAATGTCTTCATTCTTTCCTATTTTATATTGCGAAATTGGTTACAGTCCTTAAGTGAACTCTTAACATTTGAAAAGTTGACAGCAGATAGAAGAAACTAGAATTTTCAACTTTAAAAAGCAGAAGCCACTGTCATAACATTATGGTTTACAATATTATAGGGGTAAAAATTCAAATTCTAAGAGATGTGAAAAACAAATGTTTATAAAACCAGGTCAGTTATGGAACTGGTCAAGAAACTGATTTAAAATTCAAACGTTAAAACATCATATCAAGTATTTTTCACTAACCCACTGTGAACAAGTTTTTTAAGGCCGATTCTGGGGTTTATTTAAACCAGACATTGGACCAGATCATTAGTTTTCTGGTCAAAACAACCAGGCCTTTTATCAAAACAATGCAAAACATTAATTTCACTCAATAAGGTAGTAGATGTGAGAAGGTGGAGACTCTTGTCCAACAGAGATTCTTGATTTCAAAAATCAAAACAACAATTTATAAAATGTAGGGACTGTACATATATATACGCAGAACCTGAGAAGATAGGTTAGTCATTTACAAGAATATCATATTACCATATTTACCTGATATGAACTACTATGAGATCTCTGGCAGACACTTTTAGCCATGGTTTCTTCTTTTCTTAATTTCTCATCATAATCTCGCTTCTTCACGGAGTCAGAAAGAACCTGGAGTTTCAAATAACTAATTCATGAGAGGAACCAAAGCGAGCAAAAGTTATATTTTCTACACATTATGAATCAAATAAGCATTAAATGTTTGTTTATATCAACTATAAGAGAAGCTCTGCAGTATACTTCAAACTTTACCTCATATGCACATTGAAGCTTCTTAAATGACTCACTTGCCAAAGAACTGCCCATATTTTTATCAGGATGCACAAGCATAGCCTACACATGGGAATATTCCATATGAAACATCAGATGATCAGCAGCACATAAGAGAGTCCTTTTAACCTTTCATTTACAAATAACGTTTTAACTACTAGTTACAAATAACCCTCATCATTTTGTTTCTGATTTCAAAATTTTGAGAAGTAAATGCTGAAAACAGAAAACAAAATGACGACAGTGACATTTTTTGTAATTAATAAATGAAAACAGAAGACAAACCAAGCACTTATAAAGTAAGCTAGTAAACACAATATAATTTATGTCCAAATGTGATTTCCTATACATAATAACACATACTGCTTCAACACATAACAGCAGCTTAAATAAATTTTTTGATAATTAATAAAAAAAATAGACAAAGAAAAATAAAACTAAACAAATACCTTTTTTCTGTATTCCTTTTTCAAAACTGCTGCATCAATCTTCTTGTGCCGGCTAAATCCAAGGGCATCATAATGATTCAGACTCTTCAATATCCTTTTCATTTCATCATTTGAGCTTGTTGTTTCTTGTTCTCTGACAATTTTGTTAACAGAAAGTTCTTTCTTGTTATCAACAACTGCTGTGGTAAGAGCAGGTTTACTGGATGATTTACATGAATGCAAATTCTCAGGTTCATCAGTAGGGATAGGATATTCACACTCTTCAGAGAAGTCATCTTCCACAACTGTTTCTGATTGCTTATGCTCTTCAGAATGCGAGCTTTCACTCACATTATCAAACCATAGGAGAAGAAAATTCAAAATGTCATTCGAGAGGAAGGCAAGGTTTAGAGCAAGAAAAACACCCAGCCATCCAACTCGTACTTGAACACAATATATAGCATATATAGTTCCGACTAATACCACCAAACGTGCATGATTCAGGGAGAATAAATAACCTGCAAGTGTATAATTGAAAACAAATTTTCAGGATTGCAAAGGTAAAATATTCAACAACAATGGAAGTCCTGCATTGCCCTTAAAAGAATGTCAACTGAAGTGAGTAATAATAGCCAACAACACAGTTCAGAGTCAAGCAGATGGTAAAAATAAGGCCAAGCCTTTTGAATAGGGGGAAATTAATCATTCGACTAAAGAAAATATGACAATTGATAGGGATCATAAACAGAACTAAAAGATACTTCCTTCAGTATGAAGAGATTGATAGCAGTGTATACATTACAAAAAAAGTGTTTTCCTCTTTTATTCAGGTTCTTAGGAGAATGTAAGTGCAATGCTAAAAGCAAGAAGAATACCATACCTCCAACTATGAGTAACGTTCCAGTTATCCAGAAGTTAGCATACATCCACAAAATAAGGATGGCAAAAAGGCCGACAATAAAAAGCCCAGGAGTATATCCTAAGTATTGGACAGCAACTCCAGCAACACCCTGAAGCATTCAATCAAACTATGAGAAGCAATGTATAAATTATTGGTTACTAAATTGAACCGAGCAAACCAAATACAGAACAACTACAACTCCAAATTTAAGGTGGCAAAACCAATGTCAATATGCTAACAGAACCAAGAGACTGAACAATGCCATTTACATACTTGCTATTAAAAGGCACCTTTTTGTATAAATAAATGTTTTTAAATGAATTCAAATAAAGGTAAAAAGGGTTAGTAATTGAGAAATATGATGTTAGATGGACACAATGATTGATCATCATGCTTAGCTCCTTATGCCAGGAAAATGTATAAACCCCTTTCATCCATAATAATGTTTCTATTTCTGTCATTATATGCAAGTTCTGCAAAAGACTCAATATTGGTAAAAAGCAATGCCATCAATGCGTTCCTCCACAGAAGAAACAAAAATCAATGCAACCAAATAATTCTGAATTAGTTGACGTTAACATTTAGACAACCACCTGTAGTTCACTTTTTGAGAATATTGTTTTAATAAAAATCACCACCACCTAAAGCTTGAAACCTAATTTTATCATAAAATTCTTATAGAGCATTCCGACATTTTATGAATGACTACTAAAATACAATAGTGAGCTCCTTCTACCAAGCTATATTTTACAATACGACCAATAACGCAATTGTAAAAAGCCATTCAATCATACCACTAAATGATAAGCTAACTGCCAGTACTCTAAAACTGCTATCCAACTGAAGTAGGTATAACAAAAACACAAAGAACAAATAAGGGCAAATTACACTTACACCCCCTAAGTTGTAGCAAAATTTCACTTGATATTCCACCCTCTTTTGACCTTACACAAGCCCCCTAAATTTATAAAAGAATGCAACTCCATATGCCTACTGCTAGTACAGAATCTCCCTTAACTTCTTATGCAGTTAGACAGATCAGGGAAGATCAAAGCACTGCTAAAAAATGAAAGGGGTATCAAGTATAATTTCATTAAACCTCAACATATGTTAGTGTAATTTGCCCCAAAAATAAATAGCTAGATAACAGACTGACACGCAGATCAGAAACCCATAACTGAAAGAATGAAGATTTAGACAAGTTGAGACAAAGACATACCATACTAACAAGCACGTATACAAGGCAATACATCGAAGTCAGACTAAGAAAGCAGCTCCACATTATAAGCAGAAGCATCACAGGACCAAACCTAATGAAGGACTGAAAGCCTCTCAGAGCAGAGTCCTTCCAGAAAATCAATGACAACCTAAGTAAACTCCCAAATCTGCAGCAACCCCGGCACACCATAGGCCAATGCCGTTCAAAGAACATAGCAATCCTGTCACGGCAACAAGTCACCACGGTTCGAGCACGCCAGCCGGTGTCCTTCTGCGACCGAAACCATTGCCAACACTGCTTGAACAACCCTATATCCTCCATCACCAAGGCCTCTCAAAATCCCCAGAATCTTGGTGAAACCTTACTCCTACGACTACAACTGGTACCTCATCTCATCATTCCAAACAAAATAACAAATTGCTGATGCTACTGATTCCCATCACCATCGATCCAATGCCTCATATATCCAAACCTTTTTTACTCTAAATCATCAATGCCATCCATAAACAAACCACCACCTTGATCTACAAAAATTCAAATAAATAAAATAAATAAGGCTTGCTACTCCAACTCCCTACATAAATCCACCAAATTCACGGGTTTCACAAGACCAATGGCTCCTCATCCAAAAAGGGAAGGAAGAAAAAACACAAACCCCACTACTGATAAGATCAAAAGAGAACATTGTGTGTGTCCATGAGAGCACTAAATACAATCACGTTCAAAAGGGGGTAAATTGCTTCCGAAATAAGCTTCCCAAAAGCAACCACTGTTCACAGAAGCCCCACACAAACATAAAAACACAAAGTAATACACAGTCGAATAAGAAGATAAAACCCTCTCTTTTTGACAAACACAATGCGACCCCTTTCCCTTTTCCACGCCCCACTTGAACTCCAGCGCTATCAACCTCGACCCTTTTCCGGGTTCAAGACCTAGCGCTGCAGAATGGGGCGAAAACCGCTGAAAGAAAAGAACTTGAAAGTGACCCAGAAGCCAGGGTAGCCCTAAGAGAAAAGGGTATGAGCCATTCAAGGAGAAGATCCAAGTTGAGACTTTGTAACACCGACAGAGAATGAGGAAAAGGAGAAGAAGAAGAAGGGGTTATTGGATATATTGCAGAAGGAGAAGAACACCTTGGCCTTTCTTTCTCTTTAGATTTTGTTTTAATTTTTATTCCTTTCAGGGATTGCTTGTGAAAAAGAGAGTGTGTTTAAAAGTTTCAAAAAGTTTTGTAAAGATGAGTGAGAGAGTTGTTTTGTTGCAGAAGAGGAGAGAGGGAGAGAGAATTTCACATCATTTTTTAAATTATTATTATTATTTGCTTTAATTTTTGTTCAGAAATATTAAATGGGTTGCTTTGTGAACTAGGGTTTGAGAGGTGTGTAATAATGAGGGAGTGGGGTCCATCACATACACTGCATTCAATCTTTTAATTCCCTAATGTTGCTTCTCATGAAATTTATCAATAACTTATATACAACTTCTTTCTCTTGATTTTTTTTATTTAATTAGTTAATAAATTTATAATTAAAAGTACTTTTTTTTATAATATCAGTTGCAGATAGTGTTACTATCAGTTATAACCACTGGGGTTCACTGCTTCTTACATTTTCAAACAATTTGGTTATGCTAAAAAAAAAATATTTTTCAAAATTTGTGTTTGTTTGAATAAAATAATGTAATTTTATTATGAAAAAACAATGTGTCTGCCTTCTACAGAAGAAGTACATAGCATTGTAATGTAAATATGTATAAATTAAAAAGGAATTATGGAAGGTGAAAAAAGGAAAAGGTGTATGAAGTATAATTAAATGAGTTGTCAATGTAATTTTTCCTTTAAAAAAGCATTAGACTAGCTTAATTATTTTGTAAATAACTTTAGTTTAAGATTGGCTTAATGTTGGTCAAACATCAAAGCCGCAAAGAATAATTCCATTCCTAAAGTTGTGATTATTTTAAAAAAAAAGTCTTCATAATATCCAAAGTTTGGATGTGATTTTTTTTATTTGTAAAATTTGGTTCATGTGCCATTTTAAAATTCTTTTTAAGTTGCATAGAAAACTCACATCTTCACCTAATGTGAAGTCAAAATTAAAAATAGGCATTTCTAAGCTTTGGTCATATGGCTAAAGATTTAAAGAAACAAGATGATGAGTAATAATGGTGAAAAAAAATATATGGTGATTTGTATGTGTTTGAACACATAATTAGGAGAGAGGAAGAGAAGGTGGTAGCTGAATTTAACTATTGGGAGAGTAAGAATGACACAAATAATGAGTAACATGCACATATATTGGGTTAATATTGGGTTAGGTGAGTAATATTTCTTAAGAAGTAACTTTAAAAAAAAAATGGTTAAAATCAATTAATAAAATGAATTGTGTACTTATTAAAAATATTATGTAATGCAATGTTAATATGTGTGAGATTTCTAATACATTCCTTCGTTTTCGCGTTTTGAGACGGTAAACTTATATATGAAATTATATATTTATGAATGATTCGATAGTAGGTGTTTTACTAAGTAAAAAAAAAAAACTCTTGTTAAGATGTACTCTAAACGATATTGATATCATTTTTTTTATCGATTTTAAGTCTAACTCAACCTTATCAAACCGACTCATAAATGAGATTTACATATAATTATATAATATTTAATATATAATATTATTTATAATACAAAAGATTTAATAAGAAGAATAAGATGGTTAAGAGACAATTTATGTTCATAATTATTTTTGTAACATATTGGCAATAAATAAATTATAAGGAATATGGTTAAAAAAGTTATTTGTTTATCAAGTTTTGATTACTTGTTATACCAAGAAAGATTAATATGGGAAGAAAGATTAAAAAATTGTTCGAGTCCCGTGTAATTCTTTGTTTTGAATAAAAAAAAGTATAATAATATTGTATTTAAGTTAAAGATCTTGTTTCCATCAAGTACGGTTTGAAGTCAACCTTTAGGTTATCCAACCTAATCCCCCTGGAATTGATTTTATATACTGCATTACTAATATTCATTTTTCTTATATAATTTTCTTATATGTATATTGTATTATAAACATCACAGATAAAACATAGCCTTTTACTTATGAAAATAATAATAATAATAATTTTATTTGAAGAAAATTAGTAAATATTTAGTACTAATAATATAATTATAAAAAATAAAGACTTTACTCATAATACGTAATATATGAAAACAATGGCAAATGTTATATTTTTTAAGGCAAAATAAATATGTGATTATGGATTTTGGATCTTAAGTTGTTAGATGAATCACAACTTTAAATTCAATGTCTTTTTATTGTATAATATTTAGATTTTTTTTCTTAAAAACTTTCTAGATATTTAGTTAGGATTTTAGTATAATAATAAATATATAATTAATTTGTAATGGATGTTGTGGGAAAAAAAAATCTATTTGGACCAAACTGCTTCACTTTTATATTATTCCGATTCATTAAAAGTTTATTTACTTAAATTTAATTTTTATTTTATTTTTTAAAATTAGATTTCCAGTTTATTTATACAGACTTAAAATATTAGAAAATTGGAATATTACATTCAACTTAAAAGGACATTAGAAACACATTCCAACTATCTTCTCTTTCCTTTTTTTTTTCATTGATCTCTGAATTGTGATATGATAAATCAAAATTCATAATGGAAAGGTAAATTCAATTACAAAGCAGAATATCAATTTTTTTTAATGTTTTTTCTTTGCATTTATGTTTTTTTTTCTCATTTCTTCGATATTAATTTACATTTGATATTAATCTTCAATTTCCAGTAGTCGAAGTCATGTAATATTATGTTAAAGTATAACTACAAAAAGGGGGATTGAACGTGTAAGACCAACATCATTGATTTTACTCATTAATTCTATTCACAAGAATGTTGAATGGTTTAAGGTCTTAGTGCATAATAGGTTATGGCTTGATTTGGTGAGGCAAAATGAAGTGACAATCTTAGTAGATATTTGGAATCATTTCTTCCAATACAATATATATTTTCATATGCCATTATCTGGGTATTCATACAGAGGATATCAAAAGTGCATAGTAGCATTTAATATTTGAACACAATCAATTGATGTCCATAACTATTATATCACATACATATTGTTCGATTTTATGTCAATTTTATACCGATTTCATATGTTCTAATATAATTTGTTGCCTTATTATTTTTAAAATGTGATTAGAGGATAAGAAACAAGAATAAGGATTGATTAAGGTTGAAATTCTCTTGTGCATATTAATAAGAGTGTGTAGAGATACAATGACATTCTTGAGGTAGTAAAACAAGATCCTTAAAAAATTAGTGAGATTGTCTCCAAGCGTTGCAAAGATTAAGAATTCTTTAATCACCTTCATATATACAATGGTTGAGTCCTACTATGATAACAAAGAAAATAAAAAATGGTAGGACTTTAGTTTTCAAGCTTTTAGTATTTAACTTGAAGTTTGAAATAACTTTTTGGGTTTAATGTCCAGTTTGACGTTGAACACGTAAAGGCTACATTGTTGAACAAGGCTTTGATGTCTCCAAATCTCTATGGATTGCTTGAAGGCTGGAGGTCGCTTGTGTGTGTGTTCTAAGTAGTTTGAATTGTAAATCCACTCTTAGTTAGGATTCAAAGATGGTTTAGATCAAATCCTTTTGAAAAAGAAGTGGAAAAACAACCAGTTGTTTTATCGTTTCAATCGGTTGTTTGACACTTAGTGTTTTTGAAACAAGTTTGACAAAGCTTAAATTAGTTGACTTTACTATCAAGCCAATTCAATCGGTTGTTTCAACAATTCAACCGATTGTTTTTTGAAAATCCTTAACAAAATCTGTTAAGTTTGGTAAATTTGTTTTAAATGATTCAAAACTGTTTTGGTTCCTTCATTAAATGCTTTTAACTACCTTTTGGAGTTTAAATAGTTTGTTTTACGCTCCTGGTAGTGATGATATGAGATTAGTCTTTTGAAAACAGTTTTTGCTTCAAGATTTACATCAAGCTTTGATTGAACTTGCTAAGAGTGGAATATGACTGTTGTGTAATCTTTTGTGATTCAATCTGTATCAGGTGTGATCATTCCTTATTCTCTCTTGATCTGTATTTCTGTAAAGAACTGTGATTCACAGAGTCAGAGGTTGTTCTAATATGTGGTGTGGTGAATTTCCAAAGGAAGTGTGTGTTCTTGAGGGGTTCAAGATCACTTCTTTGGTGTGTGTGTGGTTGTAATATGTGGTTGATTACATAGTGGAATACCCAGTGGTTTCTGGGGACTGGATGTAGCTCTTAGTGTAAGAGTGAACCAATATAATTTTTTGTGTGGATTCTCTCTTTCCTTTATCTCAATTATATCTGTTTTAAGTTGTTCTTATAAACTACTGATAAAAACAACCGGATGAATCGCAAAAACAACTGATTGATTTTCTGGAAATCAACTAAAACAATTTTGTAACTTGAGCATTTTCATTCCTTTAGCTTTGATTCTTCATTGGATTTCTCTATACCTTCAAAGTTTGTGAAAAACTTTTAAAAACAATTCACCCCCAAATTTTTTAGGCCTACAATACTAACATACATAATTGAAAGACTAGAAGTTTCACCTTTATCCTTGTCATATGAGAATATCATTTTACATAGTTGTGTGTTGCAAGGTACAATTTTCTTTATTTCATTTTAATTATTATTAAGTGATTACCATAACTTTCTTTATAAGAAGAAAAACATTTACTAGAAAATGTTAATAAGTAAGAGAACTGTCTCTTCTAGCAAGATGACATCCTTCAGTCTCCTCACCCTTTAGGAATAATGAAATTTAAACCATTGACAAAATTTATTTATTTTTAATCTGTGAACCCACATACACTTATTTTATCTTCATTGTTAGTTATAATTTTTTATTTAATAGAAAAAAAAGCACATGTATTCACACACACAATTAATTCCTTAAGTTTTTTTTTGTCAAAAAAAAACTTGAAGATATTATCCAATGTCCTATCCACTTATATATTGACTACACATGTTCTCTATTTTCACCACCAATCTTAATTTCCAATACTGCATGATAATATAAAAATCATTCAAATATATTTTGAAAAATATTAAAGCAATCTACATATTGTTTAAGAAAAAATATTTAATAGTTTTTTTTATGCTTTTATTTTTTGTGTTCATGATTAAGGAAGTAAGAAATATTATGATTTATTAATTTATATTTTTTTTATGATTTGAAGAGCTTCAATATGTTGATGTTCCAATTATGTTATAATGTTATAATTAAATATGTACTAAGTAACGATAAGTTTCTCATTTCTTATAAAGTTGGTTTTTCAACAAGATGTTGGTAGATTAATCATCATTCCTCTTAAATGGTATATTTTCTTGATGACCACAATCTGATTTCTTTGAGGTTGAGATGTTAAGATTCACCCATGATTCTAGATCATAAGAAGTAAATAAGTTAACTTTTCTTTGATAAATTTTTTTATTTATGGTATTGCACGAAATTGGACTTCTTAGTCTTTATAAGCATGAAGTCTTGTGGAGGATATGCAAATATCCAAGTTATGTGAAAAATGATAGAGTCTTCCCCCCACAAAAATGCATGCCATAAGAAAATGGTCAATATGTCTTCATACTATATTATCTATATTTGGAAAACATTAACGATTATTATATGGACATTTAAATAATCTTAATTTTTATTAGTGGATATTATATGGAGCACATTTAATTTTGTATGCTTTGTACAATATGCACTTTAACCATGAACTGGTGTAAAAGACTATGCTACCTAGGAAGATAAGAATTGTTAGTTATTAAGGACATTATGTAAGGATAAAATGCATTAAATACACCATGCATTTTCAAGCTTGACTGACAAAGAGAAATCATCAAAAGAACTAAAGTTGCTTAACAGATATAATCAATCTCTCAATGATTATCTTCTTCTAGCACCTATATAATGCCTATAATTAAGAAGAAGAAAGAGATAGTAGAGGAGATATCATGCCAAATTGCTAATAAGATAAAGAACATTCGTCAAAGCTTTAGAAGAATGATCCTAGAGCCCAAAGCAGAAACACTACTATCATTATGGATAAAAAATTATTATAAGAACACTAAAAGTCTTCATTCAAACACATAGGAGAGAGCATGTTTACATATTGTACACATCGAAAGATGCAACCCCTTTCTCAAGTGAAAGAACATTTGAACTAGGATAGAAAACATAAAATCTTGTATTCGTCGTCTAACACAATCCTTCCTAGTGATCAGACCCAATGATTTGTTAATCATTGAAACACCCAACTTTTAAACTTTATCCATGAGCGGTTGTTTGGCAAATACTTCTCAAGGGAATAATCAGGAGTGACTAATGCCCAAGGAGTGCTCATTAAGCTAGGAATGACTTGGGAAATAATACTCATTGAGCCAAGAGTAACTTGGGAAAGAATACTCGTAAAGTCAGGTGTGGGTTGGAAAAGAATACTCTAGTGTACTTCGCAACATTAGTCTTCCTAGTTGTACTTGACTTGTTAGTCAAGAATTGGATGTAGTCTAATGAAACATGCTAACATTATAAATTACTGTGAATATTTTCTCTTTTCCTTGTCTCCTTTGTATTGCATGTTATCATTAATTGTACAAACCCATGAAGAAGAGATAATGTATGAATACATACTAAATGCTTCACCAAAATGTGTTTAAAACTAGGTCTTTGATTAGCATATGTATTAATTGGTCAGACGCAAGAACTATGTTTTGATCACTTGGTAAATCAAACACGCAAATATGTGATGGGAAAAATGCACGTGGAAGCAACATACAATCACGAATCAACTGCAGAAAAATAAACGACACAAGATTTAACGTGGTTCGGTCGCCAACTGCAACGTACATCCACACGAACAACTATTAGGTTTTCATTCTATCCTATTGCACACCAATTACAAGTACAATGACCTCTTTAAATAGAGATTATAAAAGGGACACAATGATTAAGCCCACCCACTAAACATGGTGCCTAGTCAGCCCAACCCAATTGGTCCTGGCTTCATACCCAACAATCTCCCACTTGAAGCCACGGAACAATGTTCACCTGCGCTTCAACTGTGTACATGGTGTCTTGTCAGCCCAACCCACTTGGTCTTGACTTCATACCCAAAATCTCCCACTTGAAGTCACGAAACAATGTTCACCTGCGCTTCAACTGTGTACATGTACTTCTGTAATCTGTCGACGGAACTCAATGTTCCACCTCTAGTTGCCACCAACCTTCTTAATCATTTTGAAGACTTCGTTAAAACTCCCATGAGTTTCAACACGTCAGTCACTGACCCGTTCTCTGTTCCTACCGGCTCCCACTTACAGGAACTGCCGGATCCTGGAACAACCTGAGAACAAACACTCTTCATATTCAACAAGAAATTTTCTGGAGAAGTTTCAACCGCTGGAATACTGGTTCTCCTAACCCACTGTCGTCTAGGAACCTCAGCTGAAGCAGAACTCGTGCTCTCACTGCCACAAGTACCTCTGACTGGTCTACCTAAACCTTTCCATGCTCGTTCATCCTGAATCTGACCTGTGGCTCTGGGTTTCTCTCTTGTAAAGACAACCCTCTTCTGCCCACGAGATTTTGTGAACCGGACTTTGTTTATCTTCTGAACTGGGA
>Ga0123341_1000826_pt1 | contig 21281 bp, 20 predicted proteins | sample Turbeapinknodule_FD_89959 | JGI IMG/M metagenome (GOLD analysis project Ga0123341, IMG submission 89959) | Root nodule microbial communities of legume samples collected from Mexico - Turtle bean Mexico pink nodule | ecosystem: Host-associated > Plants > Roots > Nodule | place: Mexico: Nepantla...
AATAAATTTGAATTTTTAAAAAATTATTGTATTTATACATTTTAAAATTATGTTATAATCGTACTAAAATTTTCAAAAATCCAACAAATATTTTTTGAATTGAACACTTCACTCATAACTGTCTTACGAGTGTTGACACGAATAAGTATGTCTGACATAGATACGCCATTTAAGAGCGAGTCTCATTTCATAGTTAAGAAATCACTCTTCCTCCAATTTCGTTCTAGAATTGTATCAAACAAAATTAATATTAAATTAAATTATATTAAAGACCAAATTGTTTAATAAACTAAACTAAATTGTTGTTTAATTTTTAAAAATACAATTATTTGTAAATAAAATTGAATCCTAGCTTGTAAATAATTCAAAAACCGTGCGTGAAGGTGAGTTAAAAAATTCGAGTGAAGTTGAGATCATGATCAAAATTGTGACAGGTGTATTTATTAATTCTGTTTGAAGCGCGTGCAGGGACCAAAATCACAAAAAATAGATAAAAGAAATAGGCAATAGTCCCCACTGCATTCGATTCCCCAACAGTTCTTAATTTTTTGCGGCCAGAATGAGAGCAGCATGAACTACCAACTAACAGCAACAGAATACTGAGCGATTAGCATGGAGTCGTCGGCACTGGAGTGGAACGATGAAGTGCGCGAAGGGGTTCTGAAGAGGCTAAAGCTTTGGCAGCAATGCAGCACCAAACCCACAGCGGCACGCGTTACGGAGCTGGTGGAACACTTGAACACTCTGGGCATTGCGCTTCCCTGTCCCGAGCTAGGGGAACTATTGGTATCACAGATATACGATGACAACAACCAGCCTTGGATGTGGAAGTTCACGCACCACGCTCTCTCCTCGCGCCTCCTCTTCCCCCTTCAAATACTCTCTCTTCTCGCTTCCAACGCCATTCCTCACCGCCATTCTCAACCTCACTCTTTCGCTCTCTTCCTCCCTCTCCTCGCGCAACACGCCTTCTCCTTTCACCCTACGCCTTCTCTCGCCTGCAACCGCAAGTAACAAACCCTAATCCTCTCTCTCTCTTTACTCAGTGCACTGATTTCACTCAATTGCTTAATCGCGTTTCTGTTTTTGGCAGGATTTTGAGTTCTGTGGACTCCGCGCTTCTGTTTTCAGAAACCTACGAGGTGCGCGATCTGGAGATAGGGCACGTGTTCGTGCTGTTCTTTTACGAGATTGTGATTTCTCTGCTCGATTGTATGCTGATGGATTGGGGATTTCAAGTGAAGTTTAGTGAGAAATCGCGTTTGGTTGCTGCAGGTGAGGGTGAGGATTGTATGGACATTGATCGTAATGTGACGCTGAGTTTTGAGAAGAGTGAGTACCATGAACAGATAAGGAAGCGGAATTCATTCACCGCCTTAGAGGTATTGGAACGCCTAACCGAAAGCAGAAAGGCTACTATTCTGCTGCAGTCTGTTCTCTTGAACATGTATTGTCTCCTACTTTGTATATGATTTTTGTCTTGAATGTTTTGTGCGTAATTGCTGTGGCGATTTGAATGAAACATGTTTTGCCGTTGAACCAATCTGCATGCTGAAATGATCTGTTAAATTAGTGTAATCCATTGAGCTTCAAGCAACTGATGGCTTCGAGTTTTGTCACTGCCTGATAAAACAATGTGATAGTAAAATTTGTTCTCTACTCATCATATTGCTGGTGTAAGATATCTCTAGTTTGATGTGTATGCTATATGTCATAATATGGTTTGGTTGTGCTATTTTCACTTAAATGGAAAAAAATAAAAAAAAGTTGAGAAAAATACTTATATTAAACATGTAACAGTATTGAGAGGAAGCGTTTATGTAAGTGGTTTCCTGGTCTTGTGAGTTGTGAATGCTAGAAGTTATCCAAATGAGTGCAAATTCCATCTGCAAGAAAAGATGGAAAGAAACACTAGCTTATATGGTAGATTATGCCAAAATGAGAAGTCATTCCATATTCCTTGTACCTTTTCCTACTTCTGTCTTGCACCAATTACTATTAGATCCAATTGCAATCCCATTGACCATGGCAAGACAGGGTAGACTTGGATGACTTGGACTATGCCTGGAAGTTTTCTCATGTATAAACATGCTTTAAAGCCACAACATCATGTGTGAGCTTTCTGCTGCCATGGAGAATCAAGATGGCAATAGCAGTCTAGTAGGTAGTCTTTGTTAGTCTTGGATAAAACCTTATTGTTGATGTTAAACTTAGAAAACAGAGACATTGAGTTGAATCCGTTTGTTTCTTAGACAACGTAATGTTTTATTTATATTGAGAAAAAAGGAATCAATACAATAAATAAAAGAGATTTAATGTCTTCTAATAATAAAGATATGATACAAGAATAAGTAAAAATGTTTTTAATAATAAATATATAATCTAAATATTCTTGATTACGTGAGATATGCTCCTTTGTTATATAATTATAATGCTCTCCCTCAAGATGGAGCATGTAAGTCGTATGTGTCTAACATGTTGGATCCTTGGTCCTCTTAGAGACTTCATGAATATGTCAACTAACTATCACTAGTGTTGACAATTCTAATGGTGTCTTCGGACTTCAGTTTTTCTTTTATGAAATGACAATTCATCTCAATATGTTTGGTCTTTTCATGAAAGAAAATGTTAAAGGCAACTTATAATACTACCTAGTTGTCATGCATGAGGTGCATTTGAGAACTTTCTTGAAATTTAAGCTTTTTGAGTTTTTGTAGTTGTATGAGCTGAAAAGTGATTATTGTCATTGTCCTGTATTTTGCTTCTACATTTGATCTTGCTACAACATTCTTATTTCTTCTCCATGATATTAAATTACCTCCAACAAGAACACAATACCCTAAAGTGGAACATCTATTGCTTGGTGGCCTTATGTCTAAATACCCAACAATTTGAGTATTCCCCTTATCTTCATAAATGAGGTCTTTGTCAAGAGCATTCGTAGTATACTTAAGGATTTTATGACTGGATCCTAATGGTCTTGACAAGGAGAGTTTAAACATTGACTTACTACTCTCATTGCAAAGGATGAGTCACAATGAGGTAATTTAGCTTACCAACTAACCTTTTGTATCTCCCAAGATCATAGTACAATTTTTGTTGGTTGGGTACAAATTTGACACTTAGATCCATTGTGCGCCCACAAGCTTAGCATTTCAAACTTTAGTTTCTTCTACAATGTTGTAAGCATATTTTTTTTAGATGTGACCAAACCATCCTTCAATTGTGAAACTTCTATACCAAGAAAATACCTTAGTTGTCCAAGATCTTTTCTCTAGAACTTTTGAGTAAGATATTATTTTAGTTGTACACCCTACTTGTCACTGCCTAAGATAGCAATGTCGCCTACATATATAATGAGATAGTTACATCCTCGGGGAGAATGATGATAAATAAAATAGAGAATGATCACATCTTTTGATATCATTCCTAACTTCCATATGATAGTCTTAAAACACTCGAACCATGCATAGAATGATTGCTCAAAGCCATATAGGAACTTGTGTACGTGACATACATATGAAATGACTCCCTCTAAGCGACAAAACCAAGAGGTTGCTACATGTATACTTCTTCATTAAGATCACCATGTATAAATGTATTTTTGATGTCAAGATGAAATAGAGTCAAGTGGTGAATAATTGCAATGCAAAAAAAGAAGTCAAATAGATATCATTTTGGCAATAGAAGAGAAAGTCTCACTATAATTTGTCATAAACTTATGTGTGTTCTTTGACAACCAATCGAGCTTTATTCTAATCAATGTTATAATCATGTCTTGTTTTAAGTTTGTACAACCATTAACACCCAACAATTGATTTGTTAGCTGAAAGAGGAACCTGTTCGTGAGTACCACTACTTTGAATGGCATACATCTCATCAATCATTGCTTGCTGTCACTCTAGGTGAGATAAAACTTCATTTGGAGATTTAGGAATGATAAATGAGGTTTGTATGGGGGGATGAAGGTTTGTATGGGAAATAATCTTAGGGAAGGGTTAGACATGGCCTCCAGTATATCATTACCTTTTGCAAAGGGATCCTGTACTGAAATTTCAATAGACCGTGAACAACATTGATATACCTAAATAGGGGCTAGAAAAACATCCCAAGTTATGGTAGAATCATTTAGTGGTGTTGAAGGAAAATTGACTGTGGTGGGAAAGTATCTACATATGTTGTCATTAGAAGCAATAAGTGTATATTATGGAGCAATTACAAAGAAACAGATGCTAACAAACACAAAATACCTATGAAGATCAGGAGATAAACATTGATACTCTTTTGAGGACGATGATATCCCACTAAGACACATTTGAACTGTCGAGGAGAAAGTTTGTCTTGACCAGGTGTAAAGTTATGTACAAAACATGTGGTGCAAAAAATGTGGAGGAAAAAGGTATAGAGGAGAATGAGAAAAATGACAGTGGTGTACTCAATCACTATGGAAAATATGACATCTAGTTAATGAGATAACATATTGTAAGGACAACATTCTCCCAAAAATGGTGAGGAAGATGATTATGAAGGAGAAGTGTCTGATAGTTTCAATAAGATGTCTAATTTTGTGATGAACTGCTCCATTTTGTTGAGGAGTATGGGGACACAAAGTTTGATGAAAGATACCATTAGAGGCCATGAACTACTTGAATTTGTGAGACTAATATTCACAAGTATTTATCACTACAAAAAGCATGTATGGATATACCAAATTGTGTTTCAATTTCATTAAAAAGAGTTTGAAATATAGAAAACACTTATGGTTGATTCTTCATCAACCAAATCCAAGTACATTTAGAATAATCATTAATAAAGGTAACAAAATATTGAAAACCATGTGAGGTAAGGAAGGACTTCAAATATCAAATTGAACTATAGAAATAGGAGACAAAACTCGTTATTAAGACTATCAAGGAATGACTAACAAATATCTTTTCCTAAATGACATGATTCATAATTCAAATTAGAAAAATGTTTTAAACATGACACCATCTTTTGTAATTTTGTCAACGTGAGATGTCTTATTTGTGTATGAATCATTATTGGATAGACTGTTGATGCACATACAAATGGTGATGGAGAGAGAGTGTAAAGGCAAATCATCTAGCTCGATATCTGATCCTGCTAGGTAATTAGTTTTAGTGAAAGTAAGTATAATATTATCGGATTGGGTGTAGAGAGTGACAAATGGTAAATTAAATGGCTAGTTAGGGACACAAAAAACAATTAGGGATGGAAGGGGTTGGGTAGTAATAATGCCACAAGCTTGTAATTGTAACCATAGGCAATAGTTATAAAAGGAAAATGGGCAACAGTAATAAAGAAAGAGAAAAGAGAACGATTGCTAAATATTTAACTAGTTGCACTAGAGTTAATGATCAAAGGACCAAGGAAAGGAGAGATTGAAAGAGACAAATAAATGAATTACTAGTGTGTTCCACCAAAGCAATTTTACTAGTGGATTGGTGTGTCCCACAATTTTACTAGTGCATATATTTACTTGCTGTGTAGGATTTGTGCTGGGAAATTGACTAATATTTTTCCTCATTTTGTTATTCATCATGTATAATAGGCCTGAAAAATTCAATTGCCTCCAACAGAGGCTGCAATTTCTTGAATCCCTTGAGTTGGCCTCATCAGAACTAAAATTAGTAAACCAAGTCCTAACAAAAGTTTCTGCAAACATTCGTGGAGTTTCTCATTTTGATTACTGCCTAAGTAAGCATCGGCTGGTTGGGACGCTCATCAATATGGGATCATGTAAGGTACCGTTGAGATGCAACTACCGATTTTGTCCATCTCCTTGTTGGGTTCCTTTTGACATTTATATGGAGAATGCTATGGATTCTAGACAAATTCCTACCAAATCAGCTATCGATGTGCTTACAGGTAAATTCTGAGTGTGTTTTCATTGGATTTATTATTGCTTAACAGTTATCAACTGTTTGTTTTCAGTAAGTTATGTTGATTCAGTTTCCTCATATTCATCAACTACTTGCAGAAGGAATCAAGACACTTCAAATACTAAACCAGGCTAGCTGGCAAGAAACTTTTCTAGCACTTTGGCTCTCAGCCCTTCGACTTGTGCAACGAGTTGAGACTGGTCCATTGTAATGTTTTGTTTTCATTGAAATATTAACCAATTATTTAACTTACCACCCCATCCTCATGGTTAATTGCAGGAACGTGATCCCCCTGAAGGTCCTATTCCCCATCTTGTAGCTCGTCTATGTGTACTTTTATGTATTGTCCCCTTGGCAATTGCAAATGTTCTAAGGGATGACGCTGAACATAATTTTTCTTCTGTTCAAGTGTCTATGGAATCAGAATGTACACATGAAATGAAAAGTGATGATTCTATGAAACTTGAACTGATTTCATCTGTTCAAGTCCTTGGGCACTTTTCTTGCCTTCTATGCCCTCCTACATTAGTTATTGATGCAGCCAATCAGGCAGCTAGAAAAGCAGCAAGCTTTATTTATAATTCTATGAATGGAAAGGGTGAATCTGGTACTGGAATTCATGCTAATGCCAATACAAAAGCAGGTTAATTTTTTGGAACTACATCTTTTATTTCCATGATTCCATCCTGCATTATATGCATTAAACTTTCTTAGTATGTATTTTTCTGCTAATATCTATGATACTGCTGAATTATCTTTCAGGTGGGAACTTGAGGCATCTCATAGTGGAAGCTTGCATAGCTAGGAATTTAATGGATACATCAGTATACTTCTTGCCTGGTTATGTCTCTACATCTGTTTTGTCTTTGTCAGATTCATCACCTCTAGAAAAATCTCCGTGGTCAATATTTATGGAAGGAACACCATTAAACAATACTCTTATAAATTCTCTAACGGTGACTCCTGCCTCAAGGTTTATTTCTGTTGTCAAATTTGATCTAATTTTGGTGTTATCTTTAATTGCTAATTCTCAAATTTAGAAAGAATAATATATTTCCTCTGTATAGCAATAATGAGGCCATTGGACCTATAGATAATTGAGCCTGCTGGTTATTTTAGGAAATATAGAGAGCTAATTCTAAGGAAACAAATTCTAGTAATTATGGGATTGAGTTTAAATACATAATCCTAGTATTAATGGCATGATACTACTGTAATAAAGAATAAACTTATAGGAGGATAAAATAAAAAAACCTCCTAAAATACATAATGAGCAACACATTTTTTACACTCCCCCTCAAGCCCTCAAGCTGGTGAGTAAGTGTTCTCCATTCCCAATTTGGATATGATTCTTTCAAAGTTAATTCAGTTAAGCCTTTTGGTGAGTATGTTTGCAAGTTGATTTTGAGTGGACACATATAGGGTGTAAATAAAGCTACTATCTAGTTTTTCCTTGATAAGTTGTCCACCTCAATATGTTTAGTTCTATCATGTTGCATCGGGTTGTGGGCTATATTAATTGCAGATTTATTATCACAATATAACCTTATAGGTTCATCCCACTTTATCTTCAGGTCTTCCAATATAATTTCTCAACCATAGAAGTTCACATATTCCTTGGACCATTGCTCGAAATTCTGCTTCAGCACTTGGTCTGGCTACTACATTTTGTTTTTTACTCCTCCAAGTCACCAGGTTTCCACCAAGGAAGATGCAGTACCAGTAGTTGTTCTCCTATCCATAACTGACCTGCATAGTCTGCATCCGTATTTGCTTCAAGACTTGCACTTTTGTTTTGTTTAAGAAAAATCTCTCTTCTTGGAGTCCCTTTTAAATACTGAACAATTCTAGTAGTAGCTTGTAAATGCGCCTCCTTTGGTTGGTGCATAAATTGTCTCACTAGACTTACAACAAAAGCAATGTCTGGCCTAGTGTGAGATAGCTAAATAAGTCTGCCAATAGGTCTTTGATACGTTTCCTTGTCTACTGCAATATCCTCCTCTTCACTTCCCAACTTTATATTTGGATCAATTGAAGTACTAGTTGGTTTGCAGGCTATATTTCTTGTTTCTTGAAGCATGTCAATAATATACATTTGTTGAGATATGTAGATTTTTTTTTTAATGAGTCATGTCAATTTCCAAAAAATATTTAAGTCTTCCTAATGTCTTAATCTCAAATTCTGTGGCAAGGCATTGACATATCATTTGCTGCTCCTTTTTGTCATCCATAGTTACTTACTGAATATTTGATGAATACAGTGTGATTCCCTTGACTTTGTTTGTAACATAGACTTGTCATAACCTTGGTGAATCTACCAAACCATGCTCTTGAGGATTGTTGTGTGGGAGTTTCACAGGTTTCAGCCCATACAAAGCCTTTCTTAACTTACAAACAGTTCCAGTAATAACCTTTCCTTCATAGCTTGGGGAAAATTCCATGTACATTTATTTCTTTACCAAGGGCTCCATGTAGGAATGCGTTCTTCACATCGAACTGATGCAGATCTCAATCATTTATTGGTAATGAAAATATTACTTTGACTGTGTTCATCTTAGCAATCAGAGCAAATGTCTCCAAGTAATCCACACCATAGGTTTGAGTGAATCCTTTGGCTATTAACCTTGCCTTATAATTCAATGGTCCCATCGGTCCGATATTTTACTGTATGTACCCACTTACACCCCTTCTTTTTTTTTCTTTCTGGTAAGGTGGCAAGTTCCCAAGTCCTGTTCTTGTTTAACATCTCAATTTCCAGATCTATTGCTTGTTTTCATTTCCTGCCAGATAATGCTTCAGATATAGAGGAAGATGTGGTTATAGAGATTTGGTTTTTGTGAAAGGTTTTGTGTGTAGGGGAGAATTTTTCAAAAGATAGGAAATTTGTTAGAGGGTTAAGTGGTTGTTGGGTGCATGTTCTGGATGAGAAGGTCTAGGTTTTGGTCCACCTATGCTTTTGAATTTTCATATACAAACTCACTAGAATTGTCTGAATTTATAGGATTAGAAATAGTTATCTCATGCAATGGTGGTAGGTTGGATTTTTGGACATGGATAGATTTTGGAATGACCTTTTTTCTCCTTGAATAAACCTAATTATTCCCAAATTTTCCACCCTATTAGGTGCAGGTTTAGGTACATATTTAGGTCCAGGTTCAGGTACAGTTTCTGTAACTCCAGGAGGTTCGGGTGCAGATTCAAATGTCATATTTGGAAGATAAGAGACTCATCTCTTATGTTCTTCCCTTGAAGATGAGGCTGCTTGAAGTAGGTCTCTTGTTCATTGAAGGTGACATTTCTTGACACAATTTTTTGGATGGTAGGTGATAGCATTTATATCCCTTTCGTGTGGTTTAGTATCCTAAAAAAACACATTTGATCCAGTTTTTCCCTTCCATTACTATGAACATGCATAAATGATACACACCAAAATATTTTAGGTTGGCGTTTATTTGTAGGGTTTATGTATGGGTAGAACAAGGATAGGGCAGTCCGGGGGAGTCTTTAATCCAAAGATTGTAGAGGGTAATCTATTGATGAGATAAGTGCTAATAAGAAGGGTTTCCCCTCAAAATTTCTTTGGAACATGATATGAAAAAGGTAGAGCTTTAGTTTGTTCTAGTGTTCATTCTTCCTTTCAGCAATCCCATTCTGTTGAGGTGGGTTAATACATGAAGACTCAGGATTATCCCCTCTTTTTGGCAAAACGAGTTGAACTCAAGATTAAAGTAGTCCTTGGCATTATCAGGCCTAATTATCTTAGTGTTAGTTCCAAATTGATTCTTAACCATTGTGACAAACTGAACAAAAACCTAACTAACCTCATATTTGTATTTCAGTAGCAAAACCCAAATCACCTGGGTACAATCATCTATAAAGGTTATAAACCATTTAGCACCTGAGATATTAGAAACATTAGTGGGACCCCATGCATCAGTATGAACAAGATAAAAAGGGACAAGACTCCTCTTATTGCTAATGGGAAAATTTACACACTTGTGTTTAACAAACTTACACACCTCACAGTGGAGACTTCGCACCTTTAAATTCGTAAACAAAGAAGGGAAAATCAATTTTACAACTTGAAATGAAGGATGTCCTAGCTGACAATGGTATAGTTGAGCTTTCTCTTTACTGGTCAAGGCTGCGTTTTAGGGTTGATAGACATGGCCAGAGACTTCCCAAGATCAGGAGCTTTAATACCATCTCAACTTTAGAAAGAATAATATATTTTTCAGTGTATCAATAATGAGGCCATTGGACCTATAGATACACGAGCTTGCTGGTTATTTCAAGAAATATAGAGAGCTAATTCTAAGGAAACAAATCCCAGTAATTATGAGGTTGATTTTAAATACATAATCCTAGTATTAATGACATAATACTACTGTAATAAAGAATAAAATTATTGGAAGGATAAAATACAAAACTTCCTAAAATACACAATGAGCAGCATAGTTTTGATAGTAATGATTGACCTTAATAATTTTCTTCTGTCCTAGCTTGACGGAGATAGAGAAGTTGTACTATATTGCATTAAATGGATCAGATGTGGAAAGGCCAGCAGCTGCAAAGATTCTATGCGGTGCATCCCTCAGTCACGGATGGTATATTCAGGTGAAAAATCCTATTCCTACTAGAGATATTGTACATTTCAAGTCCTCCTGCAACACAGTTGCTGAGATGTATTTCAGGCTTTTCCTCGGATGTATATTTCTTAAATCATGTACTATCACTCCCTCTTTACCCCTAAAGTTTATCAATCTTGTTATGGATAATGGTAAAAATGTAAACTTAGGTTTGCTGATTTATTATAATATGAAAGTTAGAATTGAGAATGAACTGCACATCCCTCTACCATAAAGATTAGCTCAAGGTAGGAAGACTAGCCTAGCCTAGAAATTTTAAAGGGTATTTTAGCTACATACTTGGTCGATGTGTTGGGAACCTAATAGTAATCTTGTCTTAGTCTCAGCTAAAAGCTTTTATGCATACTAGAATGATGGACTAATTTGGAATCTGTTGGATCTATTGGCGTGGAATTAAGGCAAACAATTATTGTTGTAATGTAATTAGGTAGTTCATTGGTTTCCAACCATAATTTTGAATTATCAGACCTCATTTTGTTTTTCACTCAGGTATTCTGTACCTTACTGCATTGTTATCAAAACCACGTGACAAATCAAACTCTCATAAGTGTACACTCTTGTATAGACAAAGGGGGCTAACTCGTTTGCAAACTCATTTTTGAGTAAGTTTGTGTAAACTTTTGTAAAATTGCAAGTTCCATATATGTTGAACATGTCTCAATCCCACATGAGAGGAGCAGAACAACACCCCCTGCTCTTGAAGAACCTATTGCACCACACTGCGATCAGTATTGGAGATTGTGTGAAAGTGCACTTAAAATTGGATTTCGTGACCACTCCAGCCTTTTCTTATTGAAACTAAAAGATGCTTAAAACAATTGTGTTCTGTCATTGAATGTTTGACCTGCTGCGCCAGCTAACAGGGAGGGGATGGGTCAGGTCATAAGTAGGGTCTAGGGTGATTCTTCTCTCTTTTTTATTTGTTGGGCCTCAACTTATATCTTATTTGAGTCCAAAATTTCTCAGTGGCCAGCATGAATGAATTTATTATATAATTATCCAACACTGAAAATTGAAGAAGAATACGTAAGTGTTAAACATGTAAAAATAAATAAAGAATAACATATAATATAATAACTAACAATAATTTTAAACTAAATAAAGCATAATATATGATTTCAAAATTAAAATGTAATAAACTAGATAACACACTGGTTTTGTTCCTTAAATTTTTTAATGTAATGTGTTTGTTGTATGGGATATTATAGTTTTTTTCTTTATTGAATTAAAATGTTTAATTATTATATTATTTATTTGTATTTTAATGTGTTTTTATTAAGTAACTCTAGCGAGTTTATGGAGCCTGCATAAGTTTATGTAAACTCTCAATTTTGAGAACCATGTCTTATTATATGCTTGGTTTATTGAAATTTTCTAGACCCCCTCTTGATGCCACATTGAATATCTTGGACCATTAATTGAAAATTTCAATTTATTAATTAGTTTAGCTACTAATTTGGTTTGAATTTAATTTATGGACCCGGATTTGAGTTTCACCGATTTCAGCTTGCTTCTGTTTCTCCCCTTTTCTAAATTGGAAAAAATGTTATGCTTTTGTTGTTTGCAGTGTCGACTAATGACAACTTACAACTGCCCCTTTCAGATATTAGTTTTTTCCTTTGGTTGTACTGGCCTATGATTAATGTGTGAATACTCCGCGCATTCTTGAATGTTGTATACCTCATTATTTATTGTTTCTGATGTGTCAAGCATTGTCTACTTGGCAGGAACATGTGATCCACTATGTGGTCAAGCTTCTTGCTTCTCCGTTACCTCCAAGTCATGCCGGATCTCGGAGCCTTTTGGTTGATAATATGCCCATGCTAAGTGCTGTTCTCCGTGGTGCTTCCTCTGTTGATACTGTTCATATACTTTCTTTACATGGTGTAGTAAGTGATTCAGTTCTATAATTTATTTGGTGGCTGTAAGAATATGATAACTCTTTTAGATTCTTATTAAAAAAAATTATATGGACTGAAAAAATTTGGGTTTACTTGAAAGTTGACATATTTTATCAGTCCATGTTCTGTGCTTGGAATTGAACTCCAATTCAACCTTGGAATCAGAATTGGACTATCAAATTCTAAATTTCATGTTTGAATATGCCTTTTAAAATTGGAAAATTCAATTCTTTATAAAAATTCCAATTTCCATGGTTGGGAAACAGTTTACTAAATCCTTTGGATGCTAAAATGTGCGATTCACAGCTACAATTGAAGTGATGTGTGGCCCCTTCACCTCCAATTCTTTGTATAATAATGAAGTGTGCATTAATTTTTATGTTCTTCTGACAACTGAAATTAGGTAGAAAAGATAATTATTATCAGACAGCGTCAAAAACATGTAGGATGAATGCTGTGTGTTAACTGTGCCCTACATACACCTCAATTTATGTGGCAATTAACCAGCCGTTTCACTTTGAAATTGCATCTTTTCTACACTCCTTGTGTTAGGCTGGCCCCGTGTTTTTGTTAGAATAGGTTCAAAGTAGGCTAAGTAAGCTTTATCCAAAAGTTGTTTTGAGTAATACTTATTTATACGTAGGATTACTTGTCTTTTACTCTTTCCTTTTTCATCATTGTATCACACAGATCTGTTGTATATATATATGACCACCTAAGGGAGACCTTTATAAGCTCTCGATATATTTTCTCTTTTTATTTATTTTCTCAAGTGTTTTAATAAATTCTTTTTTTTTCTTTTAAAAAAAGTAGCAGAAAAGTTTAAAATAAGTCCATTTAAACAAGCTAAAGCCCTTGTATAGTTTGTCTATTTCAAGCACCATTTCTTAGCAATTAGTATGCAAACTTTTTTTAATTTCTTTACCATTCATGCTTTAATGTCAAGTATTTTTATCATAAGTTCTTTGTGCAGGTCCCGACAGTTGCTGCTGCTTTATTGCCACTTTGTGAGGCATTTGGCTCAATCAAACCGACTTCGAATAGCACTGGCGATGAGTCTTCAACATCAACATACATGGCCTTTTCTTTAGCATTTCTTTTCCTTATTCGATTATGGAAATTCTGTAGACCCCCACTTGACCTGTGCATCACTGAATTAGGAGTTGCAGTTGGAGGTTTGGAGTATATCATATCATTGCACAATAATCGTGTTATGTATTCCCAAGATAAGCGGAAAAGCAATCCAAATGAGTCTGCATCTGTTAAACCTGTGTATATTGATTCCTTTCCAAAATTGCGGGCCTTGTATTGTCAATACAAATCATGTGTTGCTTCAGCCCTTTCTGGCATTTCTACTGGAAATTCCATTCATCAAACTGCTAATATGATTTTAAGCATGATTTACCAGAAGATAACCAAGGTTGGAATTTCATCGAGCAATTCTTCGTCACCAACTAGCAGTAATGCATGTAGCTCCCTCATAAATTCTGGTGAAGACGCTCTTCAAAGACCTATGCTTCCTGCATGGGAAGTGCTGGAAGCTCTTCCTTTTGTCCTTGAATCAATTTTAACTGCTTGTGCTCATGGGAGGATTTCATCACGAGAATTGACAACAGGTTGGCTAGATGCTACCTTTACTTCTCTATCAATCAATTTTGTCCCGCCTTTCTTGTGTCTTTTTTAATAGATGATTAATTAAGTCATGAAAATTAAATAGTCTTTCTGGCTCCAATTATTTTTTATCAAAATCAATTTTTTGGATATATTAAATTTTTGCCGAATGTCAGTTGTGTACTGATAGAACTGGATCAGATTAGAATCTGGAAACAGTATCCAAGAAACAAGAATGTCTTTATTGGTATTAAAGAGCTCCTCAAACAGTAACACCTCTCAGAAGAATTAGTTTCAAGTATTTCGAGGATCCTGAACCTTCCCACACAAAACTATACAATTGTATTTTTCCACCCTCAACCACTAACAACTTTCCTTATTAATAGTCTCTGCTGACAGCTGACTCCACTAACTGTTCACATTATAATATTTTCTTATTCTTTCTCTTATATATGTATTTAATAGAAGGTTGTCGTGTTCTATCATGTACTAACTACTGTTTAGTTTCATTAAGCCATTATTAATATCATATACTTAATTGGATGAGATCACACATCAAACTAGGGTAATTGGGCATCACTGATAATTAATCAACTATTAATGCGATTAATAAATATTTAGCTAGAAAATGTTGGTTGTCGGAATCTAAGAAAATGGTTAATGGACAGAAATACATGTATTTCTGGTGCTACCTTCATTTAATCACTCTTATGCCATTCACCTGCAGTTCTGAGATGTGTTAAATTTTGCTTAATGTCAAAGAGTTGTGTACTAACTCGTTTTTATTTTCATTAAGCAATCATTATATTTTAATATTCTAATACTTAAAGGGGAGGAGGTCACATCAAACTAGGGTAATTGGGGAGTACTGATACTTAATCAACTATTTATGAAATTAAAAAATATTTAGTTAAAATGTTGGCAGTTGGAGTCTAAGAAAAAATTTATTTGACAGAAGTGCATGTATTGCTGGTTCTACCTTCATTTAATCACACTTGTGCCATTCACTTTGCAGGTCTGAGAGACCTTGTTGATTTTCTTCCTGCGTCACTTGCTGCCATTATTGATTACTTTTCTTCAGAAGTTACTCGTGGTGTATGGAAACTAGTTCCAATGAATGGAACAGACTGGCCAAGTCCAGCAGCACTTCTTCCATCAATTGAATTGGAAATAAAAGCTATATTAACTCATGTTGGCGTTGAGGTTCCTAACTCTTCTTCTGGTACTTCTTTGGTTCATTAATCTTATGCACTTGTTTGATTTATATGGATTTCTATTGAGTCCCATGAAAAATCACATATGATACATGCACATGTAGATGGAAGTCTCTCAAGATATGTGGAGTGCTCCAACATTTTATATGCTAAGTAGTTGCTGTGAGTCCGTTACCAGAATAATTTGCTGTGTTTTTTATCTTCACAACATTAAGAGCAGCTTGATATCTCAAGATTATGAGAAATATGAATCCACTGGCTTGCTTATCAGCAACAAATTGGATCCTCTTTCTATTAATAAGGCATTTCTATTTATAAGGTAGTACTACGTGAGACACATTTTACATCGGTGATGTAGATCTAGATGATGTAGTATCAATCATTTCTAAGATAACCCGAAATGCCTATCACATGTGTTAAGAATTGCACACATCCATGTCAGTCTGTCTTGTCCGTCACTACCCAATCCAACTTGGTACATGATATGTTATGACCACTTCCTTGAGTCATTTTCTTGGACAACTCAGCAATACCAACACCCACCACCCTGACAAATACCAACCAGTCCCCCACGCTACCACCCTCTAAGAAACAACCAGACCACCCTCTGAGAAGCAACCAAACCACCATATCTAAAAATACCTTAGATCTAAGAAACAAACAAAGTGGTGGCCTTGACCAATGTTGTTAAAATTGCGAGTAAACTCCCTGTAATACCACAAGTACAGGGGATGTTGTGAGCTAACGTAAATGGAGGATTGAGGTAGACATACCTTATCTAAAATACCTTAGATCTTAGAAACAAAAAAAGTGGTGGCTTTGACCAATTTTGTTAAAATTGCAAGTAAACTCCCTGAAATCCCACGAGTACAGGGGACGTTATGAGCTAACGCAAATGGAGGATTAAGGTAGATGTGGATCGCTGGGAGATTGCAAGGTTTCTCATCAAGTTGTAGGATTGTGCGTAGGGTCAATCCCTCCCATATTGTGCAGCTGGGGTTTGACAACCCCTTTGTTGGCTGAAAAAACAAGACTCAACCCAAAAACAAAGCCCGATCCTCATATGACCCTTTTGTTTCACTAGGGTTCCCATCCATTTGCAAATTAGAAACAAAGGAGACTCATGCCACACACACCTCTTGACGCCGCTGCTGTTGAACAACAATCACTGTTGTTGCTGAAGCCATTGAAGCACTCATGTAGGTCCCGCTTAGGCTAGCTTCACCATTGTTGGCATCACAACACCCACAACCATTGTCGTTGGTGCTTATTTTTTGTTCTTTTCAGAGTTCTCTGTTCTCTTTTTGCATCAAACATCTAAAAGTTTATTAGTTTTTTATGAGTAATTTCATGAATTGTGATCCCTTTTTTAGTTGTGTTATGCATTGGATCTTACTATTTAAGACTTATTATGAGTTATTTTTATTGTTTATCGTTTTTAAAATGCATGCACAAGTCTATGAATATATTTTTTTGTAAACTCGTAACTCTAGCGAGTTGAGTTACGATCCTCAAGTTAAGATTTTTTATTCCCCTTTTGATCCTCTTCCGATCCTCATGTTTGACAACATTGGCCTTGACAATCACTACCTCTGTCATGTTACTAGTGACCATCACTATTCCTAATGAGTTAGATATTTTTTGGTTTTATGTTTGTAATTGTTGTTCAAAGCTTTTCTACGTTGGTTTAATTTTAAAAAAATGTAGAAAATGTTTTTTTTACATTGATTACAAATGTAACCGATGTAAAATATTCTATTTAATAACAACAATGTCTCGCACTTTTATTTATTTTGGTTATTTTACAACTAATGTAAAATATTTTGTTTTAGTGAGATTTATACAATGCTTTTGGAGCATTAAGTGTAAAAAGTTCAAGTAAAGGGTCCCTCCACCAGTTAATCGTGATGAAGGATCCTTTTCTTCAATGAAATATGGGGAGTTTTACTAAAATTCATCTTAATTCCATTGGATCAAAAGCCTAAAATAGTTATAATGGCGTAAAGAAGACGATATTAGTTAGGAGCTTATAATATAAACTAAATATATTGATAGCCATGGCCCATGGCTGGGCTCCTTGTAGCAAAATGAGATTTGGTGAATTCTAGAAAAGCGAAAAAACTTGAATGAAGAGACTATTTTGGCCCCCTATAGCCTCAACCTTGAATAGGCTTACTCATCTCACTATTTTATTTCTTTTCTCCTTCCCCTTGTTGTCAAGTCTTCCTTATATCATCTCCTCCACTAATTTTCTCCTTTCTTCTCAAATTCATCCGTCTCCCCTCCGCTGTAACCGATACTTCAATTTTCTTCACCTCTCTGGTTCTGTAATAATTGTCATAATCGCTTATTGGAATTAATTTTCTACTCTCCCTTTTCTTTCATATTCATGCCACTCATTTGTTTTCTGTTTATGTGATTGCTCTTATTCCTCCTAGAATAGAAAATGTTGTTGAGGTTTATCATATATGCTTTTTGTTGAAGAGCTTACATTAACTAGAGATAAGGCCTAATTATAATACATAGGGGATGCAAACCTCACCTTACCAATTCAGTTTTGTGAGGTTGAACTAGGCATGAACTCACTAATATGGTATTAGAGCTTGTTCTAGCTAGGTTTCTTGAACTTATTGTTTCACCCGCTATCGGATCGCTATTGGACTACACACGAATATCTAATCTCATGCTCAAGATGTTTAGTCCTCATCCTAAGTGGGTGTATTGGAGATCCCATATTGACTAGAGATAAAGTCAAATTGCAATATATAAATAGGTGGAAACCCCACCTTACAAGTCCATTTTGTGAGGTTGAGTTAGACTTAAAAATTCACTTCTTAATACTTTTTAAAAATTATATACTATTTGAGAGAGCTCACATCAATGTTGAAGTTTGCTATTTTAATGAGTGAAAATCTAGTTGTGTTTCTAAATGCGTAACAAAAAATGTTTTCAATAAAAAAAGTACAAAACACTCATCACATTCTAGGATAATGCTGTTGAGGTCATTGAGTGCTCTCAAGTCCTTGTTTTAATTATTACATCATGGTAGTTTGTTATACAGATTCATTTATTAATGAATACAGGCATTTTCCTTTAATTTGCAGTTATGAATTTTCAGTGTTAAACCTCTCTATTTTATCAAAGAGGCCCTAAATACATTGAATGGTCAATGCTTTTTATATATTTTTATTGACTTTGCTGAGACTGGTGAATATTTTAATTAGCTGTTTCTTCTATTGACTGGATAGCTCTTTAGATTTGAATTGTTTGGCAAGACTGATACATCTTTAAATGTTGTTGTATTGTAACTCTAGTTTATTACATGAAGGAGTTTGGGTAATTCTCTTGAGAAACACTTGACATGGTGCTGAGTGAAAACACATTTCATCCATATATGTGCCAAAGACGATGGTGTGCTTTAGGGGATGAATTTATCCTTAGCATTACTGACATAAATCTGCAAACTTAATTGTTTTCTAATATTTTCTTTTAATTAATAGGGATTCATCAGATTAAACAATATGATGATAGTTATTGTATTTGTATTGTTTATGAGTTACGTCTTTGTTGTATGGTAGGAGGTTCACCGGTATTTCTGCCTCTACCAATGGCAGCTTTGGTCAGTTTATCCATTACTTTTAAACTTGACAAGAGCCTGGAGTACATGCATGCTATTACTGGAGCAGCTTTGGAAAATTGTGCATCCGGTTGCCCTTGGCCTAGCATGCCTATAATTGGCTCTCTGTGGGCCCAAAAGGTTCGCCGCTGGCACAACTTCATTGTTGTATCAGGTTCCCGATCTGTGTTTAGACATAACAATGAGTCTGTTGCTCAGCTGTTGAGAAGTTGTTTCACCTCATTCCTTGGAACATTGTCTGTTTCAACCTCAAAGCTGACTGCTGAATGTGGTGTGAATGGCCTGTTGGGTAGCACTATCACTGCCCCTGGTGCCTATCCTTATGTTGCTCCTGGATTCCTTTTTCTTCGATCTTGTCGAAATATACACAATGTGCAGTATGTAAACGATATAATTGTGGGTCTTGTGACAGAGTACTCTAATGAATTAGCTGGCAGACGGTCGGATGCTGCCTCTCGCCACATAAAATCCAACGAAGCATCACTATCCCTGGCCGCCGAAAGTGCTAAAGAGGTGGCAACACTTGGTGCAAGTCTTCTATGTGCGGCAGGCGGTATGCTACTAGTCCAGGAATTATATAAGGAGACGATTCCTACCTGGCTGCTGTCATCAAGGGATGTGAAGAAAAACAATGATAGTGTTGCGTCGTATATACTTGAGGGTTATGCTATGGCATATCTGTTGATATTGTCAGGGTCAATTATATGGGGTGTTGGGACCAAACTACCACCAGGGACTTTCTCCAGAAGGAGTCGTACCATTGAAGTCCATTTGGACTTCTTAGCAGAAGTCATGGAGAAGAAAATTTCACTCAGTTGCAATCCTATTACGTGGAAAACTTATGTCTGCTGTTTCGTAGGATTAATGGTCAGTGTTGCACCTGTATGGGTTCAAGAAGTGAGAGTGGATACTTTGAGGAAATTGGCGCGTGGATTAAGCAGATGGAATGAACATGAACTTGCACTCTCTCTACTACATAGAGGGGGCATGGCAGCTATGGGAGCTCTCGCTGAACTTGTCAATGTGATTGAGTCTGAACCTATGTTGCCGTGCTCATAATCGAACATGTATTAATATAGTATCGAAATTACTCGAGAGCAAAAAGCAAGTCTACTATGCTCTGCAACTGAGATGGGACTTACTACTTTATCCCAATACCGGCAGTGTGGACTGTGCAGTCTGAATCGTAGTGCTCCATTACTCTAGTCTCATGAAATTCTTTAGAAAAAATAAATCTTTGCTGAGATTTATATTTCTCCTTCATGTCTGATCTATATTTCTATGTTATCAAGTCTTTCATGAGTATGATGTATTAGTGAAATAGCACCAATTTACAGTGAAATAGACAAATAAGAGGGGAAAATGTTACAAAGAGGTTTTAAAGTTACTGGGGGTACGTGGGTTTTATAGTACGTAGAAACTGAAATGCCATGCATTTAGCAATTGTACCCGTCCAATTAAATCATTCAAATCTGCCTCAGTTTTAAAAAGGTGGATTTTATTGTAATGCTTTATGTGGAATTTAATTTAGTTGTCTCCTACGTAACAATAACTATAATATACCTACGTGCAATACAGGATACATGTTTATTTTATTACGCCATGTGTTTCCACTTTCTTTTTATGATAACAAAATATAATTAATTAATTCTTATAAAAATTATTATTAAATTTATAAAAAAATTAAATCAAAACTTAAATTAAAAAAAATGAAAGAAATTGATGCAAAGGTGCGAAGAGGTAAGGTATGTTTAAACAAGAAGGTTCAGACCAAAAAGAAGTGTCTATCTACTTTTTCTGGTATATGTTTTTTTTTTCTCAATCTTTCTTTTTTATAGAACATATACAAATAATATTTAAAGTTAAACATATATTATACTAATAAATAGGTTGAGTTTGATTCAAGATTTCTAACACCAAAATTTAATACTCTAACATAATAAATAATGTTTTATTATATTAATTTAATTTTGATCCAGTACTTCACCAAAAATATGTAATCTGAGTTGTATCAATTTGGGTTCAGATATATCCATATTCATATCAACAACAATTTAATAATAATAATAATAAAAAGGAGACAATGTAATAAGAATAACAACAGCAAAAACATGAAGTTATACTAGACTTTTATATTTAGATTTTTGTAAAATTCTATTAATTACTTTTGTATAACTTCGAATCAAATCTATTAATTACTTTTTGGATTTAATATTACTATTTGTTTGTTGGAGACTATCATCGTATTTATATGTCTATTCTGGTTTAATCACTAAATAATTATAATTATTTTAAAATTATTCTCTTTATTCTGAATATTTTTTTTATATATGTAGCTTCTTTCATAAAAATCTTATATATGAAAC
>Ga0123341_1000831_pt1 | contig 21268 bp, 10 predicted proteins | sample Turbeapinknodule_FD_89959 | JGI IMG/M metagenome (GOLD analysis project Ga0123341, IMG submission 89959) | Root nodule microbial communities of legume samples collected from Mexico - Turtle bean Mexico pink nodule | ecosystem: Host-associated > Plants > Roots > Nodule | place: Mexico: Nepantla...
AAAGAAGCTTCACGGTGGGTGAAGAAGATGAAGAGAGTGAATGAGAGAGATGTGCATTTGGAGAGGATGGAACCCCTCTTTATATAGGGATAGGAAGCAAAGATATTTTCCATCTCCATAGCTAATTTCAATTTGCTGTTGCACCTAATTTATTTTCTTGTTGCACTCATAACAGCATTTGACATCTTCAATCAACTTCCTCCAAAATCTTCCGCAACTCTAGGCACGTGGGTTCACAATGTTTTTAAGATATTTTGCAATATCTACTTCGTTTTACAACACTTCATTCATATTAGTGAATATTAGTCACGTAAACTAAACAATAACACTATTAATATGAAAACCATTATCATCATTGTTTTAAGACATGATCAAATGAATAAAATGTGTATAGTGAAATTAAAACCAAAAATAACAAAAAAGTCTACAGACTAAAAACTTTTTTTTTTCAATTTATAACATATGGAAGTAAGTAAGATTCTCAATTATTTATTAGACATGTTTAATATTCCTCATCTACTATATTTTTTTAATCTTGCTCTTCACTTACTATTTATCTCAAAATTATAATTAATGAATAATTTTTTAACTTTTTAACAGTCTCCAAGTAGAAGGTGCAGTTAATGAGTTAGATTATTAAACCAAATATCTAAACTCTCTGATTTGTTAACTATTGTGTTTAACTTCAACTATACCAATATATAAATGGATTCTTCATTATAATTGTTTTTTATGTACATAATTTTTTTTCGATTTTATCCTTATTTAATATATCTCATTTTATTAGTACAATGAAGTATTTTGTCATTTCATATAAATTACTTAAAAAGAATATTTTTTAAATTTTAAATTAATATTAATGTACAGTTTTTATATGTTAACTCTTCACTATTCCATTAATTCCTTATTTTAAGATAATAATGGCAAGAGAGAGTATGCTCTTACACGTTTCCACACCAAATCTCACATATAAGATAAAATAACCTTTATTTCTAATCACCCTCTTCACTCCATTTTAAGCAACTATATTCTTTGGTAAAACCATATCTATTGTATCTACCATCATATCAATACAAACCTTAACGTGAATATCATTATACTCTATGATCCCAAAACTACCAAGGAAAGAAGAGAAAAAATTTGAAGAAGAGGAAAAACTCAAACCAGAGAAAAAGAAAAAGAGATTGTTTAATCAATTCATCATTTTTCTTTTACATATTATTTTTTGTTTTTTAATTTTGACTCATCCAAAATTATTTTTGTATGCATGTAAGATTATTTTTGTATGTATATTAAATTTCTATCATCATGAAAATTGAGTAAAATAAGAAAATACATATACACGGATGCATTTCACTAGTTTATAATAAAAACAATCAAATTATGAGAGTAGTTAATTTTTACTAATGACAAATTTATCAGTTTTTTGTTATTTACTAATGATAGTGGTACCTAATTTTAAAGTGTTATTTTTAGTAATAAATAATTTACACATTTATATTTACTAAACTAAAACTATAAAATATCTACCATAGCACATTTTTTTTATGAATATATATTTAAACATACTTCTAGTTTCTTATTTGACAAAATCTTAATTTAAAAAAATACAACTTTTTTCAAAAGTTATCATTGCCTTTTTTTTTTCTAGTCCTCACAAAAACTAGCACAATGTTCTCTCAGCAAACATAACTTACCAACAAAAACATGATTTTCTTGTTTTCATTGACCAACAGGTCTTCTAGAACCACTTTTTGTTTTTTAAAAACTAGAAAGCAACTATAATCTTTTTTCTTCAAAACACTAGATCTTACAATTTTTTTAAGATTAAAACAATTACTATATCAAATAAACTAAAAAAATATATTTAAGTCTATATATCATTATATGAATTGAAAAATATTTGTAAGCATAAAGTGATTGGATGAGGACCTTTTTGTGAATTATAATGATGTATTCCCAAGTGTTATTAACAATTTAATCACTTTTCTCAAGGTCTAAAAAGGAGGGGTGAAGATTTATTTACTATCACACTTTTGAAATGAAAGGGAGAGTGAATATATTAAATGAAAAAAAAAGATGCATGAACATGAGATTGTCTTGTCTTATGCTTAGACCGGAATTGTTGGAGATTAGATTAGATTTAGATATCTGTTGGACTGCCAAGTTGCAACAAAAGAGACCAGACATAATTTTGTACCGACTATAATATATGTTTGGCGCCTTTTATTCAATTATTTAAAAAAATAGTATATAATGTGTATTGTTTTGAATGAGACCGACTTGCCTTTGGAGGACCCACTATATCTCTGAATACATTGAACCTGTTAAGGTTCTTTCTTTACATCGTCTGTCTGACGTTGTATCTATAACAACTATTAAACTAGTTTCACATATCACTAACACTCTTCTAATCTAATATGTTTATTGGTGATTTTTGGAAACTAAAATTATAATTTCTGTTTATTAACTTGTCCATTATTGAAAATGACGAAAATTGTTGCGGAAAATGGTAATTTAAATTAAAATTAATGCTGCAAATACTCGACAAAAGTTCTAAGTTTTCTCTGTTTTATCTTGAGAGAAATAAGGGTCTAGCTGCCAATTTTCTTTTCTACATCATTTCTAAACAGACTGCTGCCGAGTGTTGAATAACAATTATATGGTAATTAGTGTTTCAATTAATTTATTGATTTTTTTTGTAACGTTTCATTAAATAACAAAAGGTGATTCACTGATTAGAATACACGCCTTTTCTGAGTATGTTCTTCACTTGGTTGTCCTGATACTCTTCCTTTTTGGTGGTTTTCTTTTCAGTTTTCACAGCCTTCGACTCTTTCTCTGCTTGATAGGAGATGTGTTTCTCATGATCTTGGGTTCTGGATTCTGGGATTGGTTGCAGAAAGGTCCTTTTTTTTGGCTTCTGGGAGTGCAGTTCTTTTCAGATTATGGGCAGATTAGTACCTGGCTTCCTTGTTGACGAGCCTTGAAGGTTTTTATGCTGTTTTTCTGCACTTTTTGAACCCTATTCGTTTGTTTTGCATCTGGGTATTTCTTTGGAGTTGTCCCCCTCTGTTGGCGTGATAGTTTTTCTTTTTTGTGTGTGGATTTGAGATATTGGTCTCTGTGAAATGATGTTTGTGAGATAGATTTGTTCCTTTTAAATTGGTGGCTAATTTTACTTGAAGATCAAGGGTCGTAGATGAAAATGAAAAAGCTGTTGGATGATTGACCGTAAATGAGTTTGCATGGGTTCAATATGTAGGTAATGTGAAAAGGGTTGAAAGAAATTGGGTTGGAACTAGGATTTGAGGTCTAATGGGTTCATTCGTCTGATTTGGGTTGTGGTTTATGCGAAGCTATGGAAGGGAATTTGCCCCAGGGAGGTATAATTCAAGGTGGAACATCTTTTGGTGGCTTTAATTTGCCGGGATCAATTCGGGTTCAGCATCAAGCACAACATCCCCATACCATGCACCAACATCAAAGTCATCCGCGTCAAGGGTCTTCTGTACACTCCACAGTTCATGATGTTTTCCCTCTTACAATGGGAACCCTGCAGAATTGTGACCAAACCATTTCAATGACAGAGTTTAGTAAAGGAGACAGAAGCAAAAACTCAGCGAGTGAGGAAGACGAGCCGAGCTTTACCGAGGATGGTGTTGATTGTCACCATGAAGCTGGTAGAGGGAAGAAAGGATCGCCTTGGCAGCGGGTGAAATGGACCGATAAGATGGTAAAACTTCTGATAACCGCTGTTTCTTATATTGGTGAGGATGTAACTGGCGATGGTGGTGGAAGTGGAAGTGGAAGAAGGAAATTTGCCGTGTTACAGAAGAAGGGTAAGTGGAAATCTGTTTCCAAGGTCATGGCTGAGAGGGGTTATCATGTCTCACCTCAGCAATGCGAGGATAAATTCAATGATCTCAATAAAAGATATAAAAAGCTTAACGATATGCTAGGGAGAGGCACTTCTTGTCAGGTTGTTGAAAAGCCTGCACTGTTGGATGTAATAGATTTTCTTTCTGATAAAGAAAAGGACGATGTTCGAAAAATATTAAGCTCAAAACACTTGTTCTATGAGGAGATGTGTTCTTACCATAATGGTAATAGGTTGCATTTACCCCATGATCCTGCATTGCAACGTTCACTGCAGTTAGCGCTCCGAAATAGGGATGATCATGATAATGATGATATGAGAAGGTCCCATCATGACGATCAGGGCGAAGATGATCCAGATGTGGAAATTGATGATCATGATGACTTTGAAGAGAATTGTACTTCCCATGGTGATAGTAGAGGAATACATGCACCATTAGGTGGATCTATGAAGAAACCAAAACAAGGCCAAGATCAGGAAGATTGCAATACTTTTGGTAATTCTTTAAATTGTCAGGACTACAACAGAAGTTCATATCCCCATGGGCAGATGGTCCAATCTGATGTGAATCAAGGTTTACCTGAAAGCATGAGAGCAGCTTGGTTACAGAAGCAATGGGTTGAATCTCGCTTCCTTCAGTTAGAGGAACAAAAGCTACAAATTCAGGTTGAGATGCTGGAACTAGAGAAACAGAGATTCAAGTGGCAGAGGTTTAGTAAAAAAAAGGATCGGGAGTTGGAGAAGCTAAGTCTAGAAAATGAAAGATTGAAGCTTGAAAATGAACGTCTTGCTTTAGAACTTAAGCGAAAGGAATTGAGCACTGGCTTTAAATAGGTCAGCACTCTCGCAAGCTTTCTAGCAATTGCATTACATGCATGGTGCTCCATTTTTGTTGCTTTTGCTGTCTTTGTTAAGTTGTTGTTTGTTTAGTTGAAATTATGGGTTTTTGATTTGGTCACTTTGCAGATCTAACTCTTCCTCCTGCATGCACCGTTTAAGTTTGTGCATAAGGGTTAGGCTCTACTGAAGTTTTGCTGCTTGTGTCAGAAAGCTGGGTAGCTGAAATACCTTTAATCCTTTTAGTTTGTAATATTAAATTTCTGGTATTATTAATTGTGTCTCCTTCCATTTATGTTACAGCCTATATATATTCTTCTGGTTATTTATTTGTTTTCTTCATTCTTTGAAATCATTTGTGTCCCTTATATAATGGGAATAAGTATATGTTTATTGTTGAAATCGTGTCTACTGTTCATACCCACCAGAACAATTTTGAGAGAAATCATTAATGTTGACTGTACCTTAAGAATAGGTTAATGAAGCTTTATCTATCTTCTAAGACTATTGCTAGATTATTATTTGTCAATGATTTTTTTCATATACTTCATTAGCCAAAAGGGGAGTCTTGTCAATCTGTTGTTAAAATATTGCTGTTGAGTTTTCTTTGAAGTTCTTTTTTCCATCTTGTCATTCTTTACCTGAATACATGACAAATTTTTTCTTCTAAAACCCTACTGTAGGATATTAATAAACTATGTTTGTTGTGTTATATCTGTTAGTTGAAATCTGTTTGTTAGGTGTTTTGTTAGTTCTTAATTACCTCTCAAATAAGCTCTATAGATGAGCATGCATGTACTTTTTATTTGCATTTTTTCATATCTATCAATACCATGAGACAATTCTATGGAAGTCCTATCTTATTCCATGAGCTATATGATTTTTGGCCTCATAAACTTGGGGTCACTTGCATCTCTTAAAATTCTGATAGAGTATCAGTGCTCTCTTGTGGAGAGAGCAATGATTCTGCTATAAAAGAATAGAAAGAGATAGAAGTGAAGTTGTGGTTACAAAAGATCTCTTGAAGCATGTAACAACAATAGATTGGAGGAATTTACTGAAGATTCTTGCAAGGAAGAAACACCAATAGAGGAAAAGTTCATTCACTTGTGCAAGGACACAACGGAAGCGTTTGCACAATGGAATGGAATGGAATTGAGCAATAATGAAGGAGCTAAGGATCTCGTCTTCAAAAAGTGTAGCTCCTCCGCCACAATAGATCTCATCTTCCATTCACACTTAATCTTCCTTGGTTTGCACTACCTTTGTCCTTTTTTCTTTTTTTGTCGTTGCCAATGACTTCTTCATCTTCTTCTCTACCATTGGTGCCCCCTCACCCACCATTGACTTCTCTTCTGTGTATTACTTCTCCATTGGACTCTAGTCTTCCTCGGGTGCCATTGGCAGCACCCTAGAAATGCTCCTCAAAATTGCAGTGTAGAATAGAGGAGGTCAAATTGGCAAAATTCATTAGGAATTGCGAGAAATTGAAGGAGGTTTTTGGGAATTGCATTAGAAAAATCTATGGAAGTTCCATAGAATCAGAGCGTTTTATGCTAATAATATATTGCAATGAAATGCTATATCTCGTGATGTGTTTCTGATGCAGAAAAGTTGTGCATTTCGTTTACATTGTCCTAAAGACAGAAACATTTGAAATAGTAATCTTGGTTTGGTATTTTTTTTTAAACTTCTGTTTATCTTCTGTGCTTGTAGGAGGTTTTTCCATTTAGTTTAAAGGGTTGGGCAATGGTAGGTGGAAAAAGTTTTATGGCATTGTGCCATTGTAAGCTCTGTGTCTTTGGTTGTAGTGAAGTGCTCAGATTTTAGAGGAAATTTCCTTATTAAAGGAAATAAGTATATAAGGTGGTTTCAGAGGAAATAGGGTGAAAAAATATTTTTCCTTTTGTGAAATATATGCCATCTTTGCTTGTGATGAAATTGTGCTTGTTGTTAAGTTGCTTAAGCTACAAATTCCATGTTTGGTGTCATCAATTTATCTCATTCAATTACACAAACATAAACCACATTTAAATAATGCAGAGTTCCATCCTATTTACTAGTTACAACAGTGCATGTTATTGGGTCTGAATTTTGAAGCATTATATATAGTTTTATTGCTTTATTTTTTTATTTTTTTATCTTAAAAATGTATAAAATATTGGTTTCTAGGATCAAACTACTGTTCATAAGTCAATGATTTAGTAGACTTGGAAATGTTTTTATATGTATGACAAGTCAATAGGAAAACCTTTTGTGCTTAAAGGATGGATAAAGCACTGACCTTAACTTGTGCTGAAACTTACTAATGAAAATAGTAGTGTCCTAGGATTAAACTATTGACTACTTGGCCATAAAGCTTTGGTACTATGTCGATATTCAAATCTTGATAAAAGCTTACAGCCTTAGAATATTAGTTTATTGACTTGGAATTTCTTTTGTCCAACTGGTCACAGTATTTCTATTTCCTGGTTTAGTTATAATTTGGGTTCTAATTGTCTTGATTTTAATTTGGTATTAAAAAAATATTATTTTTTTCTCATAATTTTATAATCCAGCTCTCTTTATTAAGGGGTTTTCTAAAACTGTCCTTGTATTTGGTGATAGGAGTAAGAGTGATACCTTTTTAGCAAGGAAAACGACGACAATTTATGTTTGTACTTTGTAGTCTATTATTAGCTGATGAAGTGGGGAATTTTCCGATAAAGTTATATCTTAATCCATAACTGGAGAAGATAAACAAGTTTCGGAAATTGATTGTATTGGATTTAATGTGTCTATGTAAGTCCATTTGTGTGTGTAGAATGATCTTGTGAAGTCATTTATCGTGTAGACATTTATTTGGTGTATGTGATGTAAAATGCATTTAATATTTCATAAAGGGTGTATTGATGCTTTGTGTCTCTTAGGGTAAAACACCCTCCTATGTTCAACATATTGTGAAATTTAAGTCCAACTCCTTAAGGGGAGGGAATATGTGATTTTCCCCCCTTTTCATGTATACTGTGAGTGTAAACCACAAATCATATCATCAGACGATATATGCATTTGTTAATCTTAGCACATGCTTTACAAATGAATGAACCATTACATTAATCACAAGTCAAAACATTAGTAAAACTGGATAATTCAAACTCTCCTGAAAATTCAAGTAAATCATCTCCTCAAAGCCAATAAGTTTGTCAAGGTAAAGAACATAGTATTTTGGACTGACTGATTTATACTCTAGGGCAGTGGTAGACGCTATTGGAATGGTAGACGCTTCAAGGTTAAACATTCCATTTAAACCAGTGCCTGCACCTACACATGTATCAGCAAAACCCTTCTTAACTTGACCAGTGATATGTACTTCAAGAGTGTCTTCAAAAAACATGAACAAGATCGACATTAGGTTCGTCAACAAGATCATCAATGTTAGAGGGTTCATCCATAATTGCTGTGATGACGACCTTATGTGGAAGAGAGTCTATACCTGGATAAGGGTCTATATCTGCGAATGAAATGGAAACTGGGGGTATGGCCGAATTAGTATCAATTATAACAACAGACCTTGAATGGATGAGGAGAGGAGTGTGGAAATGTTTTGCTATGTGAATTTTGTGTATGAAGGTTCAATCCATCCCAAACCTGACCTATGTACTTCCATATTTGAGTGAAACTAACTGTAAATGTCAAATAAAATAACTCCAAAGAAAATTTCCTTTTGGTAGGGAGTGAGTGAGTGAGAAACAAGAAAGTCAAGAGAAAGTTGGTTTAGTTTTGGTGGTGATAATTGAATAGTTTTGTGAGAGATATTCTCTTCGTATTAGTGTAGATAAATATAGATATAAACATCCTACTTTTAGTAGTTTACTGTTTTATTTGGAGCTAGTTCCTGTGTTTGTTAAAGAACGAGCGCTTTATAATATGAATTTTTTTTTATAATATTACCTAGTTTCATCGGTACTTCAGCAATATATGTAGGGTTTAATGATGCAAGGAAAGATGTTTATTAGTGTAGTAATTGACAAAATTATCATTTTCAGTTTCTACAAGTGTTATTCATGATATGTTTCCTGTTTGTTATAACGCATATGGTTTTTAACTGATAAGAACTTAATTTTACGCATTAAATTTAGCACATCACTTTTAGGATTCTTAAGTATGATTATGTGCTTGACACCAATTTCATAATCTCTTGCTTTTCTATCACATTCTTTAACTCATAAATTCTTGGCTTACTCCTATTGCTATGATTGGCGCTGTTTGAGTAATGAACAGAAATACTTGATCAGCATAGATTTGCTTTTGCCTTTATGTTTGATAGAAACTGGCACGAGCCTATGACCATTACAACCTCGTAAGGAGTTTTCTGTTTTGTTTACAGGCTGCAACAAATGATGTTCTGAACTTCTGAGAATATTTAGTCTATCAAAATTGTAATCATGAGAACACTTGACTTTGCAGAGGATCAATGTCTTTGTCCATTACTTGTCTATTATCTGATGCTCAAGAAATCCAGAACTTGGATCGACAGCTTCAGTGGTTGATCTTGAGAAAAGAAAGAAGAGAATCTCTTTGAAAATTTGAAGAGTTATTCAGCTGAAATTTGTGTGTGGTTAAGCCATCATCATATCACACACTTATATTTATTTATGTTTAGAACTAATGTACTGAAGTATTAAAAAGTATTCAAGGATCAAATATCTTCTGACATGTTTTTTCACAGTTGAATCTTAGGATCAAATTCATGATCACATACTGTTTTGTCTGTCCTAAATTTAAACAGGAGACCACTTATCTAGTTTACTCCTATCCTTTGTATGTCTTTTCTAAGAAAAGAAAATTGTTGCTGCTCTGAAAATGGATTTGGGGTGCTTTATTAGAATTCCTTGTTAGGTATGGTTTCTCGAGGTTTTATGGATAGGTTCCATTTCATAATGCAAAATGTCAAAGTCAATAAAGATGTAAAGGTTAAAATTTGAGCCAAGAAAAAAAGAATTGGTATTTTGTGTTCCTTTAGGGGTAGTTTGGTATGAGAAAGTGATTTTTACCAAATTCAAGAAATTCCATCCTTCTAAATTGTTTGGTTTCTATCATGAATGAGAAAGTGAGAATCCCACTAATTCATTCTCATATCTTCGTCCACAGAATGAATGCACGTGATTTAAGTTAGTGGGGTGTGGGGAATATGAGTAATTTATACACAATTTTTTGTAAAAAAATATTGACACACCGAGAAAGACAGCTCGAGAAAAGTAAAAAGTGTGAAATAAGATGAATTAGAGAGTGCTCCAAGGTTTACGTGAGTGGTCCTAAAATTTTATTTGATCATTAAAAAGTCTTTACATAAATATTTATTGACTATCCATATCAAGATTTACATATTATTTTGATCTTTACTAATTCAATAAACTTTTGTGGACGAAATAAAATGAATGATAGTAATAGAAAAAAAAATTATAATCGTATAACTTAAAGTAACACAGCATGCAACAAATCATTATTTCCATTAATTGGAAGAAAATGGATAATAGTGATTGTTGTATTGAAATTGAAGGCCCAGTTTTGACCAAAAACATTTGGGAAGCCCAGATTCAAAATGCAAATCGTTTCAACAATGCAATTTTTTTGGTACGCGTGACTTGTCAGTAGTTTCAGTACCTTCAACGGTGATGTTTCCTTAAAATTAATCCCACGTATTTCTCGTGTTATGTTTTTGGTGCAATGTAGTTCTCGTGTTTTTAGTTCACACAAATGTTTTACTCTCTACATAGTATTTTGGATGACATTGTATTAATTTAATCTTTCATTTAAAAGATAAAGAAAAAAAATGTAATAAATTAAAGAATAAATTCTGAATATTAAATTTCAAGCAAAATAAGGTAAGAAATGTTTATTAATAAAATCAAGAGTTAAATAAACATGTATGATCACATCGTAGTTTTTGTGGATAACGACAAAAAATTGTCGTTGATATAGATGAGATTGTGCCTATAATTTATATAAAAATCATATTATTCAATAAATTTTAATTCGATAATTTAACTAATTTAATCGAATTTTTTTTCCTACATATATAAAAAATTTATTTAGATACATAAAAAAATGACAGAATTCTTTAATCATATGTTAATATTAATGATCGGATTAGTTTTTATTATAATTTAATTTTAAAAAAACGGCACAAACAATTAAAACAATATAATACAGTGATGTAATTGTTAACCTTACAAGTAATTACATAATGAAAACGGATATTTAAGATGATTGGTTAAAGTGTGCGTGAGATAGTTTACACATTGATAGTAATTAAATGACAATAAAAAAAATGATTTATTATTTTGATTTAGTGTAAAATGAACGTTAAAGAAAATTGATTGTTGCGAGAGAAGAGGGTGCAGCATGGGCAGCAGGGCCGCGGGGTGGAGCGTGCCATATTGATAAGACTTTCTCATTACTTTTCTTTCCACTTTCGTTTTCCAAAGTATAAACCCTTCTTTCTTTTTGTTGCCGATCTTGCTTAATATTTCCCTTCAAAACTATTATTTGTCTTTTCATCAATCATTCCTCTATATGCTTGTCTTTACCAATAATTATAACTTATATAATGCTAAAATATTTCACCCATATTTTATAAAAAAAATAAAAACACATGGACTCACTCTTCCAAACTATTTAAACTCACAAGTTAATTTTTTATCGAAAATAAATAAATTAAACTATTAAAATATTTGAGAATACTTACAAATAATAAATAATATTGTTAAGTGTAAAGTCAACACCAATTTGACTGGGCTGACTAGACACCATGTCTAAGTGAGTGAGCTTAATTATTGTGTCCTCTTTATAATATTTATTTAAGAGATATTTGTGTTTGTAATAAAATTGTAAAAAACTGAATGAAAACCTAATTAGTTGTCCGTGGATGTAGGTTGCAGATTGGCGACCGAACCACGTTAAATCATATGTTGTTTATTTTCTGTTGTTGATTTGTGATTGTGTGTTGCTTCCGCGTGTGTTTTTTTTCCATCAAATGACGAAACATATCTAAAATACAAGATCATAGAAGCATGTTACATATAATCAATCACCTCTTAAACTCAGTTAAAGTAAAATAAGTTTAAATAAGATATGAGATCTAAAATCGAATCAGAATATGCAAATTCAATAGACTTTATTTTATGAGATAATGATCAAACTTTGAATTAGAAAAATGTAAAATTTTCAGTAGATGTGATATTGAAATTCTCCCCACAATTTGATTTCTCTACTTCTAGATTTTTATTACTATAACCATCCAAGTCCAAGCTTCACCATTATTCGACAAAAAAAAACATTATTCAAGTTTTTTTTGTTAAAGTGCATATATATTAGCAGCGTATAAGCCACAAAGTTGGGTTGTCTTGACTCAAGAGTCCACACGTGGCCATTTGAACTATTAACATAGAATGTAATAATAATAGTATCAATGAAATGATGTTAATATAGTTTGTTAATAATTTTGATGGACATAATGACACTATAACGGATATTGACTTTAGATAGCAAGAAGGTTTGCTTTTCAACTCAAGAGACCAATTTCAAAGAAGGGACTATTTTTGTGTTGTGATGTTCAAATACTTTTTTCTTTTTTTTTGAAATTTTAAAATAATAGGACACTGTAGAATGTATGAGAGAAAAAAAGAGAGCAGAATGGTCTCAAACCAGGGAATACGTCATACTTTACACTATACTTGTAAAATGGGTTTCATTATATTTTTGTTTTTTCATTTTACTAATTAAAATTGGCTTTATTTTTGTATATGCAATTTTTAAATCGATGGAGGGAAATATTGATGTCTTAATTTTTTTTCAGTGCATCTGTTGTTTTTGTTGAGTTGTGAGATTTCATAGAAAAACATCAACTTAATTAACTCTGTAAAGCATACCTGTCAACCTCTTTTGGGGTTTGGTTTGGTGCGTTGTTACTAAATTTTATTCGTAAATAAATTCCGTAGAAAAACTGTTCCTTCTATTATTGCTTTCCATTAAAATTTGTCGTTGTTAGTGCGTCATATAACATTTATGTTGGTTCTTATTTATAAATGTCAATGTACCTTTCCACTTCGTGATACATGTCTTAGGGTATCTAAGGTTTGTTCTTCCGAAGATCAAATCCCTGTGTTTTTGCAGTATGTATCTTATTATCATTAAAGTTTGCGACGCTATTATAAATTTAGAACTTTTCAAGTTAAAGCTATGCTCGAGTCGGTGTTTGTTTTTTCAACTAATGCAAACAAACGTTAAACTTCGCTAGGTCAATTCTTTCCCCTGTTTGTTCTCTGAGAAAGTGTGAGAGTCCCTTTTTGAAAGGTTTCAAAATCAACCAAATACACATTTAGTAAATCAAAAGAAAAGTTTAATTCATTTCAAGTTAAATATTTTAAGATAATAATATATGCTGTCCATTTTAATTGGGGAAGTTTACTAAAATTGTATTCAAACCTATATGGCAGTATGTGTTTGATGAAAGGCCTTTTAAAATAATCACAATAATTTTTTTTCGGAGTTGTACTATATGACCGAAAGTACATCTCCAAATAATGTATCTCAAAATCCGACCGAGCACACCCAAACATAGATCCAACTTCATGTTTAGTAACCAAATCAAAAACATAATTTAATACTAGATTAACAGTTGTGCTAATTAGGAGTATCATTCTTAAAATTCAAGTGATTTTATAAATAGGTTAACATATGCATTAACTATCCCCAACATTCAAATTATGAAAACTGATTGAATATCAGAAGATCTTTTGCAGTCATCCTACCACATATGCCAAATGTCAAAATCAAAACCTGAATATCGAAAACTGATGATCAAGGACCTATCAAGACATTTTCGACTCTTACAATGACAAGAGTAATCTAGAATATTTTAAATGGTGATTTTAAAGGAATGTTTTGAGTGAGAAACATGACAGAGGATTTATTATAAGTGGTTGCTTGCATGAAGGAATTGTAAGTGCATCACGACCTCCTTGAATACTGAATCTCAAGCAATTATATGCAGTTGAAGACTTTTCTAATAATACAGAAGAATACGGTACATGAAATTTCAGATGATGACAAAACCAATAGTAAGCACGATCTCAAATGAACATTAAGACAAAGTTAAGAGATTGAAGAACAAAACCAAAGACTTGTATAATAAGTGAACATGACAAGGTATAGTTAAAGAAAATCGAAACTCCCATTAGTATGATTTTTAACAGTTACATCGTGATTGGTAATAAAAAAACTACTTTATTTGAGAACCTTTTTGTTTTCAAAATCTTGTTTAATCATGTTGTAATCCTTACACTATTTAAAACTTCCAACTCTAAATGATTTTGCATGGTTATATACTAATAAGATATGTACTACTTCCCAATAGTTATACTAATATTCAGAAACCCTTTTTCATTTCTTTTGTTTTACGTCCATGTCCACATTCCCATTAAAACTTTTGAACATAAGCCAATGCAAAGTCAAAGGTGGTCAAATAATAATATAAATTATTATACTAAAGCTAAAACTCAGGTGGCATATCCTTTACCAACTCGTTGACCAGACTTTCTTGTATGAAATAATCAACCACAGCAATTTTCTAGATCCTGTAGCTCCATGTTGTCCAAAATTGAAATCCAATTTCCCTTTGGTGATGTTAATTTTGTGCCAGAGACCACATAACTGGAATTAATGAATCCCCATAAGAAGACAATTCCACTCATTTAAAATGCACCCTCTTTTGGTTATCAAAATGTGTGAAACACCCACGACAAAAAAAATTAAAAAGACACTAGCAACGGCGGCACTAAAGTTAGACGTGGCTCAGAAACAGTGACACCTTTTTGCCTCTTTTTTTTTTCAACTTTATTTTCATTGTATTTTGTTTCCATCCTCTATGACCTGATCAAGACCACCATGAACGAATATTTATATATATAGAGACAGTGAGAGAGAGATTGGGTGGAAAATATATGTATGTAGTGTGATATATATTATTATTGGAGTTCGTGGGGTTATTTTCCTTTGTGGTCCGTTGGGATGATAACGAAGAAGAGTTGCAAAATACACTTATGTAAAGTCCGTTGCCACATGCTTATCCATTATCCATATGAGAATTACATGAAAGAAGTGGAGAAGGAAGAAAAAATAAAGTTGAAACAAAAAATTGAGGCCATTAATTTTGATAAACTAAAGAAATTGAAAAGCTAAGAAGTGGACGTGAAAGGATGTGTTTATTTGTTACGTAGTACTCTTCCTTTCTTCTCCCCTCTTGTAAATTGTTGTTTGTGGGGACATGGGCCCTCCCACCCTTCCTTGCTCAATATGGGCTTTTCGAGTGCCCTCTTTCTCGGGGCCCGCATGGGGCCCATTTACAGCGACCTTCTTCTCATAAATATATATATGCTTCTTAATTAGGGTTTAGCAACGCCAGAGAGTGGTTAATTGTTGTTATTACATATCAAGAAAGCTGTGCTAACAAGTCTTTAAATAAGTGATTAAGATATCACACAAATGAAAAGGCTTAACATAAAGTTATTACAAACACACTTCAACCATCATTTCCAATAATAAAACAATCTTATTTGTTAAAACACTATTGCAGCATTCATTAGTTGATCCATAACTTTATTAATAATTACTACTCCCAGAAATGGTAACAGTAATAATAATAAGTAACATTGGGATCGCAGAGGATTTTGTTTATGACCCTACGTGCAATATGCACATGGTTCCACGTTCCAATGAATCTACGGTACAAGACGTGGAGGAATAATTTTACTGTAGCTTGTAAGTAAGGGCTGTAATAAACAAATAAAATTATTGTGAAGGACCAAATCCTTTGCACATGGTTATGATTGCTTGCAATTTACTCTTCACCACTATCTTTTTCCCCCGTTCACTTCTTTACTCTATATTCCAAACTTCAAACCAGATACTATACGCCAAATGTAGAAATCTTTAATGCATAATATACAACTTAGAAGAGAGAGAAGATGTGTTAATCTGCACACCACACCAATAACTTAAAATTACAATGATAGCTTTATTTCTGCTTCGTATAACAGATCAAAGTGCCTCTGGTGTGAATCATTTTGCCAGGTTATATTATTATTATTACAGTTATTAAGGAAAAGAGGAAGAGACATGTGCGACAATTTTGAGAAAAGCTAAAGAATAATGGTAGCGTTGTTTAAACCACTGAGGTCTGCTCCAAAATGAAACAATAATTTCATCATAAAGAAGATGGAAGTAAAAGGGAGAGGGGCTAGGAAGATGAATAATAAGGCTTTGAGGCGTTACTTTAGCATTTTCTTAGTCATGGGGAAATATAGTGGAGCATGCGTGTGATTTGCAAGATTTAAAATTAAGTTGGAGAAGATTATGAGGGAAGGAAGGGGAGAGAGAGAAGAAGAAAGAAGGGGGCAAGAAAAAAAAATATGCATCAGATTGGTGGATTGCTTAGCTGGTGACAGATAAATCTAAGGGTTAATCCACATGGTAGACAGAAGATGTAAGTGTACATTCACATCACATGCACCCCCCATGTGAAGTAAACCTTTTGTCTACATGTAAAACTTTTCTCAAATGGGTCCTGTAAATATAAAGTCATCCAGATCCATAAATTGTTACGTATTTAATGAGTGCATATGTATATTTTTTTTTTCATTTTTCTCCCATCTCAGCAACTTCAAAAGTGACAATGGATCCCCATTTTTCCCTATTTTCAGTAATTTCCTTGTCTGCAGGGTTGCTATGCAGTTTCTTTCCTTTTTTCTTTCTTTTTAAATTGTTCTTTTAAGGAAAATTTATTGCTTGAAAACAAAACATGAGGTGGGGTTTTATCCTTCTTCATATTTACCATCATAGCTGTAATGTTTTTTTACCACACAATGTTAGACAGAAGCATGTTTCTCTTCTGTAAAACACAAACTGACACACACAGCAAGCAATCCATGAAATGTTACTATATATAATCAACTTTCACTCTCCCCATTCTCATTATTCTCTTCCAATGTTTCCTATGCAAGATTAACTGTAATACACAAGTTACAGTCCATATCTGCAGTTTTCAATTCCAAATATTAATGACACTTACTTTGCTGCAGACAACTGTGTGTGCATATACATGCCCCCAAGTTGTAAAGTGAATCGTAACCCAAACTTTTTGTTTACTTGTTGGATGGTTCTAAACTAATTATTATAAAGTTATTAATCATAATCATATAAATTATGTAATAATACAGTTAAATATTCTTTAATAATTACAAGATTTCAAATTATTAAAAAATAAATTTAATTAAGTTTAATTCAATCTTAACAAACCGATTTATAAAATAAAGTTTTTATCTCTGATATATTATAAAATTAAAAATAATTACCTATAGATCTCCAACATAAATCTAAATCTAAATATTATTTCATTGAGATAATTCTGTACATTAATTAATTTTTAAGTAGTCACTCACATTAACTCTATCAACATGAAAATAGTGTGCATGGATAAACCCTAATTTAAACTCTCACAATAAAAAAAAAAAGAAGCTTACATTAGGAACTTATAAATAGTTTTATAGTGTAGGTATCAATTTCTAGAAAATCAATTTATGGAAGATAATATTTTCTGCAGTAATTAACTATGTATATGGGTTGATAAACCAAACTCTAAATCCAAAACCCTAAAGTGTTTCTATTTTAATTTATTAATTATTTATTGAAAAAAAAATTAAGTAACAAGAAAAAAGAAATGAGAAATTTTCTTATTATATATGGTTGAAATTGTGTAAGTTCCAATGATTCGAATTGTAATTTATAGCATATATTGACTAAAAGGAAAAAAAATATGATTAGAAGTTGAAAGGTGTGATGAGGTTGTTTCCTCCATCTACTTTGAATGATTATAAGGTGATTATTTTTGAAAGACATATATAGCACTAACATCTGCATTGGTTAGACTTAGATTGTGGGGTTTGTGAGTGGCTTTGGGAGAATTGATTGAATGTTGTTAGTCTTTTCTTTTCAGTATACATCTCTTTCGATCTTCTGGTATGCACATATTGTTAAGTACTGGCATGATTCGGTTTTCAATATAATGGCATATATGAATATGCGTTAATTCACTCATAATATAGTCAACATGTTCCATCACAACTTTCCTGAAAATAAATTTCTGGTACAAGCTGCCAATGTCATTGCATTATGTGATTGCTTCCAATTATATTATTCCCCACTGCAGGGTGCTGTTGTCGATCATGCATACCCTCCACCCTATTTATATATAACATTTAATATAATATTACACGTATAATAATACAAATCAAATCAATATTCTACACACACAAAATACACTAATGCCTTTTAGATATATGCCTTAGGGTATTAATAAAATAGCAAAATGTTTTCTAGGGCATCTTTTTAAGTAGATGTTTTGCAAGAGAAGCAATGTGGTTAAGGAGGAAGAGAGTTTTGAGAGATGAAGATTAAAAAAAGGGAGAAAAAGTATTGAAAAAAGGGGTATGGCAAATGTTATGATGAGATGCCTACTTTTGTACACGACTTCCTACCCTTTATTCACACTTAATATTAACCAATCAGATATTCCATCTCACATGTTCAATCAACAAAAGAGAGACATATTCATGTGTGCTTCTGTCTTCATTTTTATTTTATTTTTTTTCTTTACCCAATATTAAAATGCTTCTCCAATTTGCTTTACAATTTTAAACTACCTAAGTGTTAAACCCTAAACTTAAATTAAAATTGTTATTATTATATATCATAATCAACATAATGTTTTCTTTCATAAATATTGAATTCGCTTTTATCAATATTTATACGTGGTCATTGAATAAGTTAAGACAGTAGGCATTACTATTTTATTTAATAATTAATATCAATATATATTAAATCATTCTAAAAAAAGTTATTTCGATATTTTTTTTACTTTTAATCTTGGTATCCTAATTTAATTAGGATCCAAAACTTACAAAAGAGTTGTCTTGGGTAATGTCCTCGGAATGAAAATACAGAAAAAAAAAAAACCGAATCCATAATAATTTATATGGACAAACAGAGAAATGTTTTTTTATCAGACTTTTGTGGTCCTTATTCCTTACATTGTGATTTATACATATCTACTGTGATTGCTATATGCCATTTCCCCCCCAAATTTTTACCAAAAAAAATATATTTTTCTGTTTTCTTAAGTATTGCTTTGTCGAATAACTTCTTATTTAAGTGTAACAGAAAATTCACAGTTAATAAAATAAAAAATACTGTGCATCTTATTTATTTATTTTTATCAATTTCGAAACGCACATTATATTTAACTTGCTGCTCCTTTTCATATATTTATTTTAGTTATGTTGTACATTATACATGTTAGACGTAAAATCAACAATCAAAACATCAAACTAAGTTAATTCTATGGTTTAGCTTACTTAAATGTCATAAATAATTTGCTAATGTGTTGATTTATCAAGCACAACCATACTTCTATCTGGTATCATCTTAGTTAGATTTTAATTAAAGCTAATTAGTATATATATGAACGTTTTTTCAAATCTAAGATCAAGTTTGATAAACTGACTTAATTAGAAATTACGAGTAAACAATTTAATATCAAGACTTCATAAGAAAACAACTAAATTTTTTCTCAGGATGTATTGAACTTATTTTCTAGAAAACTAATATTTTTAGAGCTTAAATTAATAATCCGAAATTAATGAGAATTTGAATAGTGTTTCAGCTTAATAATCATCTATAGAAAAAACATATTTGAAAAAGAAAACTTTGATTCACCTGCCATCACCAATTTTACTATATACCCCACCATTACCTTTTGCCTTAGTATTATCTACTTTGACTAAAATACCCTCCACACATGATTAGCATGACAGGTGTTTTATAAATAAGATTGGTATAACTAAATACATCTCCAAATATAAACCTAATCCTTGATCATTATATGCATTAAATGGTATATTGATTAAGTGGCCCCCACCTTTTTGCATTATATTTCTGCTTCCTTCCTTCTCCTTTGTTTTGTTTTTAGACTCAATTATTGACTTATTGAATTGATGGCAAAAAATAAAATACTAAATATATATTTTCCAAATTCTCTTCCCTATCTTTCAATTCATTTTATCATTACTATCAAAATCATATTATATTACACTTTTATGGTAGAATAATATTTATTATATTTTTCTCTCACACACATATACAATATTTTTTCTTTGATTTCTTATACGGTTATACGTGTGAATTAAAAAAGATGGAAATAACGTAAAAAAGACGATATATAAAATATAATTTCATCAAATTTCTGAAAGTGTGAATGAAATTTATTTATATGAATTACTGAGTTTGGAGTCCTTTAACTGTGGGCTTCGTCTGACCAAAATATTTTTTTTCAGAAACATTTATTGGCGTTGAATGGTAACATAATGAGTAATTCATTTCTCCCCAGAAAGAAAGAGGATTTTGTAAACATTTATTGTGGTTACTAATTCTAAGGATATTAGTGTCTTTCAAAACAACAATTATTTTTGTCTCATGCAGTATACACTGAATGCAGAAGAATACAAAATGAACTACATAAGATAACAGGGAAATTGAGATATAAAAGATATTAATACAATATTCAACAATCTTATCTCAATATGAAGTCATTTTCAAGTGCAAGTGCAACGATCAAAGAGCTTTGGAATTTAAAATTGGAAACAAAAAACGCAACGTTCACATAGCATACCTCAGCGGTGGCTCCATAATTGTATATTGTAGGAGCCAATTTTTTTCATATATCCAATAGGAAATAATCCATTATATCAATACCATCTCCAAGGTCTCCATATTTTATTACTATTTTTTCTTTATTTGTAAGTATTTATAGCGTCACGGATCAAATTTGACGCTAAAAATTGCATAGACTGATGGAAGATTGTGAGAGTAAAATTGGCGTTTAGTCTTATTGGCTCATGCTTAAGGGTAGAAGGTTGTAGTGTTATGAATCTAGTTTGATATTGTGTATAAATAGATTGTTCACCGATATTCATATTTAAGGACATTAATGTCGTATCAGCGTAAATCAAATTATTTTAAATAATCAGTTTAAAATAAGAGACAATATTTATTATTGAATTAGGTAAAAAACAAAAGAGATAGGATAAAGATTTTTGTATATACCAAAAAATACATAAGAAAGAAAGACAGATTACATATTAGTTAAGAGTTCACATATTATTGACTACATCTGAATGTTCTAAGTTTAAGATCACCAATCCTCTTAAGTGAAACAATATTAAAGATTTCATAATATATAAATGATTCACATCTTATCTTATCTTATCTTACATATCAATTTTAAAAAATTAAAAATTAAATTTAAAGTCCACCTTCTAATAAAAGAACTAACACAATATTTAACTTCATATTTCCAATAATAATTACTTCATATTTCTAATCATAATTACGTTTAAATACTCCTAATTAATAGACTATTTATTAAATGTTTCTTTTGTATATATATATATATATATA
>Ga0123341_1000837_pt1 | contig 21217 bp, 19 predicted proteins | sample Turbeapinknodule_FD_89959 | JGI IMG/M metagenome (GOLD analysis project Ga0123341, IMG submission 89959) | Root nodule microbial communities of legume samples collected from Mexico - Turtle bean Mexico pink nodule | ecosystem: Host-associated > Plants > Roots > Nodule | place: Mexico: Nepantla...
ATCTAATGATATAGTTGGAAAATAAAAAAAGGGTAATTTTTTAAATAAACAAAAATAAATATTTTTATTATTCTATTTTCGTTGTTTAATTTTTAAATATAATTATGAAAAATATTATAATTATAGATAAATAAATATACTGCTATTATTAATCAAACAAATTACCTTAATAGTGGTGAATTAATTAAAATGTGTTAAAAAAACAAAAGCAGGTGAATCCGCAGCCAAACACTTGTACGGACAGGAACCACACAGTTCCATCAACGTTGGAGCCGTTTGTCTTGTCTCCCACACTGTTGGCCCACTTTCTGTTAATTTCCCCTCTCTTCTTGCTCCTCCCAGAACCTTCCTAATCAAAATCCCTCAATTTAGGGTTTATCTAGGTTTAATTATCCCAAATTTCCCAAAACCCTTTAATTGGTATTCCTAGTTTATCGCTGTCATTACCCAAATGGTTCGCTCCCAAGGCGTCACTCTCATTAATCGCCTTGCTCGTCGATCTTTCCGTGATGCCAACGATTCTGTACGCATCTTGTCGATTTTTTTTCAGGGTACTTCTATGAAATATGGTTTTCCAATTGTGCGGGAAATTTTCATTTGCAGGTTTATCAAGCAGTGTTCCAAAGGGGTTATAGGACATTGAACTCTAGGCCTTTCAATCCATCGAGAGTTACTGGTAGTTTTGCATCTAATGGTGTGTGTTAAATTAACCCTTTTATTTTCTTACCCTTTTCATTGTATAACTTTTTGGGAAACTGACCAAATTGTCAATTGTTTAGTTTCAACATTTTCAATTTGGGTTATGTTATTTGGTTCTATGGTTATTTGATTTTATGTAAGTTCATAAATTGCTGAATGAATTGATTATTGATCCATATCTTGTTTTCTTGCAATGCTGGATCTTATTAAAGTGTTGCATACTTTCCAATTGTTGTTTATGATCACCTGCTCCTCTTTATCCATTTGCAGTGGGAGGTGGTGTTAGTCTGAAGAAATGGTTATTATTGGGCGCGACAAATACATATTGGGAGGCATCTAGATTAATTCATGGCTCAGGTATAAATTTTAAAATTATACATCACATACTTGACTTGATTTTTTCTATTAATTTAATGGAATCAGAAGGAGTTTGAAGTTCGTTTACCTTTCACTCAATTCAATACTCTCTTTGCTGCCGAATGCATACTTGTTATTTGCCGAATGCATGTTGATGACTTGTTTGTTTTCCTCAAATTCTATTACAGCATTTTTGGCAAGAGACTATTATGATATTCTTGGTGTGAGTAAGAATGCAAGTTCTTCTGAAATAAAGAAAGCTTACTATGGGGTAAGTTTTTCCTTAGAATTGTCAGTCTACATGAATTTAGGTACTGAAATATGTGGGCTTTAGTTATCTTACCCATTTCATGGTTAAACTTTATCAATTCACTGATGATTTGTTTGGATGAGGAATAAAATAGATAGGTAGGAAATATGATGGTAGAAATAGAAAAAAAATAGATAGTTGTCTGACCCACTTCCTGGTTACACATGCTGTTGAAGTAATCTTAGGTGGAGCAGATACGAGGAATCTTGGTGGTGGAGTGAAGGGGATGAAGAAGGGATTGGTGAATTTTTTCAATGATGGATAAGAATTTGTAAAATGGAAGGGTTAGAAGAAACTCAAGGTTGAGAAAATTTTGGCTTACTAGAACAAAATTTCAGTTTGGTAAGATAATAGTGAAACTGTTGATCCTAATGTTAATTCTTATTGAAGTTTGAAAATGTGTAAAAGAACGGGGTATTGTTTGGTTCCCTTGAACCATTTATTATTTTGAGATTTAAGAAAATGTCATCATATGAATGGAGGATGAATATTTTGGTTCCTATATATAGGAACAAGTGAGATATTTAAAGTTATACAAGTTACAAAGAGATAAAACTTATGAGGCACTGTGAAATTATCGGAAAAAAGTGTTTGAACATAGATCAAAAGAAGGGGCTAGGATTGCGGAGAATCAATTTTCATTTTTGTTAAGAAGATCTACAACAAAAGGTAATTATCTTCTGTGGAGGTTGATAGAAAGGTATCAAAGTAAAGGAAGAGAATTGCATGTTTTTTTACTTGGAAAAAGTGTATGATCAAGTGTCAAGAGAAGTATTGTGGAAGAGTTTGTAAAAGAAAGGTGTTCATGTTCCTTATATCTAATCTAGGCTATACGAGACAACTATAAAGGCCAATTTACCCTTTATAGTGATCTCTCCCAGTAGAATGAGGCTATTGTTGTTATTTTGTTTTATATGCCTTTATAATCTGAATATGCAATTTTGTATTGTGCCTCACAATTGTGAAGTATTTCAGTTCATCCTTACTTTTTTTGCTTCTTTGTACTTTGACATGAAGTCATCAAACAGGATTAGCCAGCATAGGAATTACCTTTCTAAAATGATGTGTATATATATTTTTATTTTCTATTAAATTCTCTTCATGTTCTACAGCTTGCAAAAAGGCTCCATCCAGATACAAACAAAGATGATCCCGAAGCTGAAAAGAAGTTTCAAGAAGTTTCAATAGCATATGAGGTGGACTCTTGCTGCTTTTGTTTTCATTTTCGTTTGTACCAAAGCCTGAGGTCTATTTGAAATTTTCATATACTAAGTTAGCTCACTGTTGGTTTGTTGTCTTTTTTCTTGTGAGGTAGGTTTTGAAGGATGAGGAAAGGCGACAACAGTATAATCAGGTTTAGCACTACTTTTTTAGTTCTGCTCTCAATTTTTCTGTTACACATTTTTCTTTAAGTTGGGATACATTGTAAGATGAATGAATTTACATGAACTTTAGTGCATGACATAGTGCAATAAGAAAAAGAGGGAATATGAAGATTTACTCAGTGGAATTCTGCTTCATGGAGAATTAGAAATTTCTATAAGAATACTTATGAAGAAAAAAATGGAGGAAGGGGGTGGGTAGCATGCACATTTGTACTTTATGTTGGAATATAATAAGAGTTTTCTCTTATCCTTGGTAATTTTCCTTGTCTACAGTGATGATATTTCTAAAAGAGCTGATATTTGCTGAGTTAATATCTTGCAAAAATCTAAAACGAGACATCATGCATTTTCTAGAAAATTTTTGCTGACACTTCCAATGGTATTTTTGGCTTTGTTGATATTACACTTTTTATGCTCAGTTTCGGCATTTCATATTTTGTATGAGTAAAAGTTTAGGTTTATTTCATGTTTTAGTACCTCTCATACATCGTGTGCATGTTTGTTGGTTAAATGAATATTTTAAAATTGTTGAGTGGATTGTTGCTTTCTCTAAAGTCTCAACTGCATTATTCATTTCATTCCCTTTTAATATAAATATGTAGCTTGGTCATGATGCTTATGTAAACCAGCAAAGCACTGGTTTTGGAGGCGAGGGTGGCTTCAATCCGTTCGAGCAGATGTTCCGTGATCATGTAAGGACTTGGTAGTTTCTTCCTTTTATTGTATTGATCGTGTCTATTAGGGATACTTCTTTCATTGTTTGTTGCTCTGCATTGTTGTTGAAATATGGAATTACATTCATGCTCCATAGTAATAAGAAAATGTCTTTAGTTTCTGATTTCAATTGTAAAATTTATGATTTAGAAATGGAATTCAATTACTTATTCAATCTAAAGACAAAATGATCTAATGATTTATTAACTATCCAGACAAAAATGTATATGATAAAATTTAGTCAAAATTTTCGTTTTAATTTGGTTGCTTGGTTATGCATCAGTTTCTTTTCACCTGAAATCTATATTTTTCTAATTATGTAGTCTTTAATTAACTATAAATGCCTATAAACTTTCCTGTGACATTCATCCCACATTTTAACTCTAATGTTCTTCTTTTTAACTCAATGGTGAACAGGATTTTGTCAAGAGCTTCTTCCATCAGAATATTGGCGGAGAGGATGTGAAGGTTCATTCTTTCTTCACATGTGGACAATTTTAAGTATGCTAAGGAGATGTTTGACCAAAGCCATCTAAATAATTTCTTTTTCAGACTTCTATTGAGCTATCTTTTATGGAAGCTGTACAAGGGTGCACCAAAACTTTAACATTTGAAACAGATATGCTTTGTAATGCTTGTGGTATGTTTATTAAAAAGCTCCAAACTGTTATCCATCACTACTATTGGAATGAAGTTCTCAATCTACCTTTTGCATAATGAAATATTGCAGGTGGGAGTGGTGTTCCTCCTGGTACAAGACCTGAAACTTGTAAGCGGTGTAAAGGGTCAGGAGTGGTCAGTATTGTCTTGAAAATAACTTTCTTTTTATAAAGTTTAAGTTAGTGAAGTGTTATTAAGTTGATAATTTTGGGAAACATTCAGTTATTTGTACAAGCGGGCATATTCAGAATGGAGAGTACTTGTGGTACCTGCAAGGGAACTGGAAAAATTGTATCGGTATGGTATAAATAGCCCTCTTTTTCTTTTGTTATATTAAATCTTTTTTTTCTTCATATTTTGCGCTACGGTTCAGAAAATATGATGGATGGAGTTTCAATGATATTGTTATCCACATAACTTGCTTATTCATGTTATTATATTCTTGCTGCTTGGCAGAATTCTATCTCTGAAAGTTATTCTTCTACTACCCCTTCCTCCCCTTTAGTAAATTATACATTGAATGACACTTTGTTGATTAAATACAGCTTATGGCTAAGATGTTTTTTCATACTAATTACAAAATTGTGAGAATATATTTGTAAATAGTAACTTTTTGTCTTTTGTTGTTGGTATCAGAATTTCTGCAAGTCTTGCAGGGGTGAGAAGGTTGTCAAAGGAACGAAGTCGGTCAAGTTGGATATTATGCCTGGTAATTGTTATTTAATTTTTTGAGATGTGCTGTTACTACTAGATATGTAGGTCATATGCATATGGCATCCCAAGAACTAGGCTAGCCTACTCCTCTATCTACCCACTAAACATAATAATCATAATAATACCAGCATGCAGGAAAAAAGATACCTATGTCCGATTAAAGCTGGGAAGCCATAAATTTTAAATAATTTATTTAGATACCAAAGTTGAAGATTCTGTACTAATGTTGGCTCTATCTCTTCTAGGACCGACAAAATAATTCATTTTATCTATCATTCATCCTAGGTATATCTATCCTATGCATTTTGCTAAAATAATGGTTTCCTATCCATTCATTTAATTCTTATATTGGATGGGTAATAGTTCATTCTCTATTTTTTAGTGTCCACAGATTTTATTAAATAAAAAAAAGTAAAATCCATTGGATAAAAAAATGCTAGCCTCTCTCTCTATCTCTATTATGTAATACTATTTTACAAATCGAAGTGTACAAATTGTGTAATACACTTCTAAACGTGATATTCATCTGTCATGATATATCAATGGAATATAGAGGCAGCATTTGATCAAGGAAATTCACAATAGCTCCCTTAAATTCTGAAACTCAAGCAACTTTAATATTTTACATATCTACGGTCTTCTCTGCACCCATAACCCTTCTACCATAAACTTTGGTACTTAATATTGAAATCATTATACAAACTCGCAGCCTAAATCTCCCTGATGAAAAATTTAAATAGTAAGAATCGGCAATGATATTGTAAACCACCTCATATTGAAGAGGTTCTCCCTGGACCTTGCCATATTGATTGACCATTCAAATATGCATCTAGTTCAGCAATGAATTTCTCTTTGTATTTTTTTCTTTCATAACACAACACAACCATACAATGAATCCAGTGATCATGAAACCCAAGTTAACATTGGGAAAACATACAAACTGTGTAGAGGTAAGATGAAAGGAAGAATATTTTAAAATAAAAATTATTTAATTTTATTGGGAAAAACCCAAATCCTTACATCAATTAGAGATACTAGCAAAGCGCAATATGTAACTAACTAGACTAGAGACATTCCTCTAGCTGATTTTGTAAGATTAAGTTAAGCTTAAACCACTTAATAATAATTTTGTAAAATATCATTTTTGTGGAGGGAATGTGCCAACCATCCTAATCTATGCGTTGCTATATGTGTGTGGGATTTTGAGGTACGGGGGTATGCACATCCCTTGTTATTTCATTGGTCGTGTTGTGAATGAGTTGGCTAATTTTGTTTTTAACATTTCAGGGATAGACACTAATGAGACCATAAAGGTTTTCGGAGTTGGTGGAGCAGATCCTGATAGAGATCATCATGGTGATCTCTATGTTACTATCAAGGTACTTAATTCAATAGTTTGGAAGTTAGATGCCACTTTTTTTATTGTTAATACTTTAAACTAAACATTTTTATTTCCGTCCTTTTTTCAGGTTAGAGAAGACCCTGTTTTTCGCAGAGAAGGATCTGATATTCACGTGGATGCTGTTTTAAGTATCACTCAGGTAATTTTGTGCAGTTTTCTGGTTGAGTTTTGTTGCAATCCACTTGTGTCTGTGTTTAACTGGATGATTTATAAATTATAATTGTCTGGGGGCAACATAGTTGTTTATACTACATCCACTGAGGCCCCTAAGAGAGTGTGGGTTGACATGTGTTTGGTTTGGTTTATGAAAGATAGAAGTGGTGGTGGTGGTGTGGATATGGTTGGTGATGGAAGTTTATTGTCAATATTTTGGATCTCTAACATCTAGTTACTTGTTCATGTTACATTTAGTGATTTTATTGTAATTAAACTAAATACTGGAAATTTGGTATGCACTTGTTTCAGGCGATTTTGGGGGGAACTATTCAAGTCCCAACTCTTACTGGAGAAGTTGTACTTAAGGTTAGTATTATATGGCAAAACATAATATTATTTCATATGGCACTTTCAGTAACTGGGGAAGTTTGATTCATTGGTCTTGTTTGGCAGGTTCGTCCAGGCACCCAACCTGGTCAGAAAGTGGTTTTGAAAAAGAAAGGTAAAGCAATTTAATACCCTTTTGGGAAATCAGGGAGTTTTTGTTAATTTTTTGAGACAAGTTAATACATTTGGGATGTATAGACATCTTGCTGCATGAATTTTTAAAGGCTTCCTTCTAGTGTAAGCCATTAAGCACATTTCTTTCACCATTCTTATCTTCTTTATTCTTTTAACAGGGATCAAGACAAAAAATTCGTACACATTTGGAGATCAATATGTTCATTTTAATGTCAACATACCAACGTGAGTGTCTTATTACATGTTTTATTGTATATCATTTTCAATGTTCTGTTTGCTCCTCCTTGTACTCCAAGTTTAGGTTCTATGATGGATGATGCTTAGAATATAAAACGCCTGTATTTTAAATGTTATTACAGAAACCTGACACAGAGACAACGAGAGTTGATTGAAGAGTTTGCCAAGGAAGAGCAAGGGGAATTTGATAAACGAAGAAGTGCTTCAGCTTCTGGTTGAAAACATTTGCAGAATCTCCACTAATTGATGGCAAAGTCATGCTCAACTGGGTGGGAACTCACCTGCTTTAGAAGTTTTGTAGGAGCATAAAGATTTTTTTTTCTTTCTGTCATGCACATAGTGTATGTAATATTTTGGTCAGAAGTGACATCACAATCCAAATTTGAAAGATTAGTATTTAGAAGATAATTCCCTTGTGCCTATACATAAATGGAATTGTAGTCAATTTTGTACATATTTTTTCTTTTAACAGAAGTATGTGATTCTTTTTGTACCATGGTTAAACTAGCCTTCACCGGGTCTAAGTTTGGCCTGTTTCATAGTCTAAACCTTACTTATAAAGTGGATTTTTGTTTTTACATTCAGTGGGTAAATGTTCCCATGCACATTTTGCTTATATGTTCATTTCAGGATCCTCAACAGAAAAACCAACACACTGCATCTATACACCATGCTCATCTTATCTTCACAGTTACCTGAAAATAACAAGAAAATTTATCATTGTAAGCTTTCGGAACCAATAACCATATCTTAACACTAAGCAACGGCTTTCCATCCTTATGTTTATTTCTTGTTACGAACTTTCTTGAATTCTGTTCCTACCATAACAGGAGTAGCTTTTGGACCATAAATCTTAAAAAGAATATTTAAAAGAATAGAAATTAGCAAATTGAAACACAATAAAGGGCATACATGCAATCAACAAATTTGGCTTGTTAAAAGCTCAAAACCTTGGTTAAAACTAATCACAACTTTCCTTTTCTATTGCAGAAAAATGCAGCAATTGAGCCCATCAAAAGAAGCCATCAAAATGGTAAACATTTGATGATTATCATATTGAGCTGAAGGATCATTATTCACACACGTGTATCTTTTGGTTTGACTATACTATACTAAATACTATGCTGCATTTTGTATCTCAAAAGATCTTATCCGATCTCAATCTCGACCTCTCAGATCATAGTTGTATTCTTAATCATTATCCTCAGAAAAATAAAAATTTCAGCTAAACACAAGCAGAGTGAGACTGTGGCACAAAAGCACATAATAATACAAAAAAAGTAACTAACTTTGGAAATGAACTCAAAGTAGAAAAATGTTGGACCTTTCTTGACCAGCAGTGTACCAAATTTGTGCCTTGACAAGTTTGTGATTCATGAGTCAGAATTCGTTCTTCACAAACCGATTCAAAAGCTGAGACTTTGCTACTCCTGAGCTCCCAACTATCACATGTAGTCTATACCCTCATCAGCATTACACTGAATTTAGACTTCACATCTCAATGCATATATAATTTTTTTACCAATAATCCCGACAAGAGCATGAGCCTTCACTTAAATGATGGAATCTGTTATTATCTCTAATAATGATCTCTCTGTGTGTAACTTTTGAAATAAGTTTTATAGCTTCATGACAATCACCACATACACGAAGGTTTTTAACAACACGAATCACATCTTTGGCACTGGTACTGATCAGTGCAAATGCAACAGCTAACTTCTCACTATGACAGCCAAGGAAGTACTCCTTCTCCTCCTCTTCTACATCAAAAAGCACAAACTCAGTGGTCGGACTATAGCCAGCTTCTCTCAAGTCCTTAAATAAACTTTCAAGTTTTTCATATATCTTTTGTGTTAAAGGATGGGAAGTGTCCCCTACACGGAATTCATGAACAACCCCATCAACTTCAACCCAACTACACCCAGGTAATTTCTGCATCCCTTTCTGACTCAAACTTGATCTGATCTTTTCTGCTTCATCCCATCGACGGCTTGCTGAATATATATTCGATAAGAGAACATAATGTCCTGAATTCCACGGTTCTAACTCAATGAGCTGCATCAACACGTGTTCAGCCAATTGGGTATCCTTATGTAACCTACATCCTCCCAACAGTGCTCCCCAAACAATAGCATTCGCCTTCATCGGCATACTCTTGATCAAATCCCGTGCCTCAACCAACAAACCTGCACGAGCCAAAAGATCCACCATGCATCCATAATGCTCTATAGTAGGAGTCACATCAAAAACACAACTCATGCGATTAAAATAACGCCGACCATCATCAACCAAACCAGCATGAGTACACCCACAAAGCAAACCAACAAAAGTGTTCCCATCAGGCTGCATTCCCACCTTTCCCATTTGGCTAAACACCCCAAAGGCAGCCCCAACATGTCCACACATAGCCAGCCCAGAAATAACAGCATTGAACACCACACAATCCTTTCTCCTCATGCTGTTAAAAACCTCCACAGCCCGCGCCACATTGCCACATTTCGCATAAAAGTCAATCAATGCGGTACCCAACACAGGATTACACAAGAACTCATCGCCATCCACCAAACCCCTAGCCCAATTCCCCAACTCCAACGCCCCCAACCTCGCACATGCAGAAAGAAACCCCACCATGGCATAACAATCTGGCCTCACATTCTCCCTCTGCATCTCAAAAAACACCTCAAGTGCTTTCTTCGGCATCCCATTGGCAGCATACCCCTGAATCAAGGCACTCCAACAGACAACATCCCTCTCCACCATCCCATCAAACACTCTCCGTGCTTCCTCCATGCTCCCGCACTTGGTGTACATATCAACCAACGAGGTTGCCACAAACACATTCCCACACAATCCAGTCTCCCTCATATACCCATCAATCCACCGTCCACTAGCCAAGTCCCCCGTCCTCGAACAAGCATACAAAACCCGAACCAACGTGAAACTATCCGGCTTCACACCCATCTCCAGCAACCCTCTAAATAACCCAACAGCCTCCTCACAATAACCAAACTCAACATACCCACAAATGATGGCAGTCCAAGACACAACATTCTTCTCAGGAATTTCATCAAACACCCGGCGCGCATGACTCAAAAACCCGTTTTTGGAGTAGAAACAAACGAGGCCGGTGTTAACAAACACATCCTTTTCGAACCCGGTTCTGATCACGAGAGAGTGAATGGTGAGACCCACGTGGGTGTTCCTGAGCCTGGCGCAGGCTTTGAGGACGAAGGGGAAGGTGAAGTTGTCGGGGGCAAAGGCGCTGCGCTGGCGCATAGAAGCGTAGAGCGAAACGGCTTCGTGGAAGGCGTCGTTGGAGACGAGGCCGCGGATGAGGGTGTTGTAGAGAAAGATGTTGGGGTTGAGGGTTTGGGCGAAAACGACGGTGGCGTATTGCGTGGCGCGGAGGTTGAGGGAAGAGCGCAAGAGGGTGTTGATGAGGAAGGTGTCGTGGTGGAGACCAAGTCGGAGAAGGCGACAATGGCATTGCTTCACTTCCTGCAACCACCGAAAGCCAGAAGCCAAACATTTCTTTAGCTCCAAGCCCATGTTCATGTTCATGTTCATGTTCATTTTTTGTTCTGCATGCATTCACGTACTTTAATTGCCCTTCCTACTTTCTCCCTCTCATACCCAAATGCTTCGTCGATCTTTCCATGATGCCAAGTTCGCATCTTTTCGATTTCTGTTTTCAGGGTACTTCTATGAAATATGGTTTTCCAATTGTGCGGCAAATTTTCATTTGCAGGTTTATCAAGCACTGTTCCAAAGGGGTTATAGTTACTGCTGGTTTTGCATCTAATGGTGTGTGTTAAATTAACCCTTTTACTTTCTTACCCTTTTCATTGTATAACATTTTGGGCAACTGACCACATTGTCAATTGTTTAGTTTCAAAAATTTCAATTTGGGTTATGTTATTTGGTTCTGTGGTTATTTTATTTTATGTAAGTTCATAAATTGCTGAATGATTGATATTGCCCCATATCTTGTTTTCTTGCAATGTTGGATCTAATTAAAGTGTTACATACTTTTCAATTGTTGTTTATCCTCTTTATCCATTTGCCATGTTCATGTTCGTGTTCATTTTCAGTTCTGCATGCATTCACGTACTTTCTTTTTTATTTCAGTTCTGCATGCATGCACCGGTATTTACAATTTAGGCCTTTTTTTCATTCAACCAACCATGAAACGGTGGATGTTTTGCTTACCCAAAGACCAGTAAAATAGTTTTAGTAGGAATCACTTCAGAAAGAAGACAATTCTTAAATGATGAAAATGGTGACTTGATCTTATATACCCATTTAGTGGCACTGCACAAAGGAAATATGAAACGATGATATCATTGTAAAGAGATAAAATGCTGAGGCATGGACTTTTCATGTGTATTGAAATCAATTAGTGATCATTTGCAAGCTCACATTGTTCTATTTCTTGGAACAAAAATGAAACTACAATTTTCAGTTTCTTGCCCCAGTGTGAGCCAGAAAAGCTGTGTGAATGTGATCCAGTTTAAGAAAAATCTATAGAACTTTTTATTAAGATCTTCAACAATGAAAGTTCTCATTTCTTTCCCTTGAGATTGATCACTGCAAGCTCTTGTTCAACGTATTCTCCTGCACACATGGGTGGATATTTGGTTGCAAGTGGCAACTCTGCAAAATGTCCCAATGGCTTCAGAACTGCATCTGATGCTATGTGAGCAAACAACTACATGCACAGACAAATGTTATCAGCCAATATAACTCTGACAAGTCAATTTTATAAAGCTCTTTTTTCCTAGTTTGAAAACAATCATTGATTCATCCTCACTCACCGTTGAAGAGACTCTCCATAAGCTACGATTCTGCTCTTGTGCTAAATTAATTGCATCAAGTGTTCTCTTTGTGGCAACAACCTCATGCATGCCAGCTATGCAATCCCCTCCAGTTAACCACTCTATCTATATTTAAACAACAAAAAGAAAACACACAAAAGAACATTTATAATGCAGAGTCAACATACTTATCATAGAGGACTGTGAAATATTGATCTCAAATGAAAGAGAAATCATGAGACAGCTATCATTGCTGAACTAAACAATTTAAAAAAGAAAAGACAGAATTAGAAAATTTGTAAGGTTATTTCATCAGAAAGGCAGGAAATATGAGAGGACTTAAATCAAGTATCAGTTTCAAGCTGCAATATAAACTTTAACTTCCTTTTCATGAAATATCAGCAAATTTTAGTAATTTTGAATTTTACCTGTTTTCCTGTCTGAATAAGAAGACATCCTATTGGAACCTTCACTTCAACTTTTTGTCCATTTCTTAACCAGATGTTTAAACCAGGAAATCTACTTCTACCATGAATAGTTAGGAAGTTAAGGTCATAGTGATATCCTGCAAAAATAGTACCCTCCTGGCCATATTTTTGAAGGTCACTCCCGGTTGGTGCCAACAGGTGTGGACCCTATAGTACATGGTTAAGAGAGAAAATACATTATACAATCAGTACCATTCAATTCTACTTGTAATTACTTGAAGTATGAAAGTAAGAATAAGGTTCAGCTTATCATTCAATTGTTCATAATGGTTATAGGACAATAAAATGTATTAGCAAATATTGACATTTTTAAAAGCATAAGGTATAGCCCATTTGGTGGCAATATCATGGAAAAAATAAGTTTCAAAGATGCTTTTTTTGATATTAAAAGTAACAGAAGTGGCAGTCCAGTGCATAAAGCACCAGTCTAGGTAAGGCTACCATTCTATTAAACAGGAAAAGTAAGGCACTGATACTTTTATTACAGAACTTGTGCTTTCCTGTTTTAACAAAAGAGATTCGTGCAATATATCTATTGCACATGTAGACCATCCTGTTCCTTTTGAAGGTGTAAAAAGAATGCATGTCTTGCTGGATACAAATATAATTTTAAACAAGAACTCTCAAAAAATTATAGTAAGTACATTAAATAAAAAAAGGTTGTAAATGTGACAAAAAAAATTGCTGACAAACTGAGGAACCATTACTTTCATGCTGAAAAATGGACCATACTAATAGAAGATGCTTACTATGATGCATTGTGTCCAAAGCAAAAGCCTGTTGGTAATATCATCAATGAGATGAAATTGTGAATTTGTGTCTCATTATTTTTGTGCTAAAACTTATCTTGAAATGTTTACTTGTCTTGAGATATAAGTTCTTTAATCAACTTATTTCCAGTTATACTTTTCTTTTGCCTTATTATGGGTAACTAATCACCATGAAGCAATAGATGTCCTCACCAGCTTCATAAGAGAAGTGAATGCATCCTTTGGAAGACCAAATCCAATAGCTGCCATTTCAGCAACAACCTAAGGAACAAATATGCACATTTAGATCACCACATATAAAAAATAACATGAGAAAAAAGAAATGACTGACTTCAATTGCTGCTATCATTTTGTATCCCCAGGAATCCATAGTTTCTTTCCATTCAGGGAAACCTTCTGGTATTACTGGCTCTGCATTCAGCTCCTGCATAGTTTAGATGAACATTAGGACTATGAACAAGGTAGCATCTGTCCTTTCTCTTTATAGATAAGAAATGAGAAGCATAAGACCTGAAAACGGGTATTTGACGGTCGAGGACCAATCCTCCAAAAGTATCGCCATTTGAGATCGGGCCCAACAGGAGTGTAAGGCTGGTTTTCTTTAGGCATTGCTTTCAGTTTTTCTTGCATTTCTTCATCAACCAAGCTTCTTGGAACTTCAACTTTCTCTGGTGTAACCCCAACCTGTTACACCCATTTGAAACACCATTTATCATTACCATTTCTTAAGGATTCTTTTTACCATAAAAACTGCCAGGATCAGATTACAAAAACTAAAATAAAATGTTCCAAAATCCAACAGAACAGAAGGAAAACCCAAACCACTGTTTCCAAAACGGATGCTTGTATTTACCATTTTCATTGTTCGTAAAATCTCCACAATTTGCTCCAACAATAAAGGACCTCAAGCCAAAAGAATCTGGAACAGCCCCACAGAAAGACATTCTACAACTAAATTCTCGCCCAAAACAATAATTCATATTTAAAAGAAAAAAAAAATTCAGACACAAGTACATCTACCACCTATAAACCTCAATTACCAGATAATATTTACAGAGTAAAAAATAATGCAAACTTCCAAAAATCTTGCCAATTCCAGGAAGAAAAGGAACCAAACTTAACACAAATTACATAGATAAAAAGAAAGAAGAAAACTTCAAACTTGACCAATTCCACACACACAAAAAAAAAAAGAAAACTCACAATTAGTCACCGAAACCATATATCTTAGTAACTTGAATCTCTACATTTATAAAATTTCCCCTCCATTCCCAACTGCGGAAAAGAGATTCCATTCAGATCATTGTTATAAAATAGCAAAATAAAAGGAAATTGACAAGTTTGCAAAAGAAGAATAATTCTCAAAATGAAAGAATAAATTATGAATTTTATAGAAGCAGAGACTAAAGCATTGGACACTTGTGATCTCAGCACTACGATAAGGGAACTGATTCCAACACATTCATGATTCGTTGCCCACATCCATATAATATCAGCAATTGATTTTCTCAACACGAGATAGTTCATAAAAAAAGCCCATTAGGTAATATTCCAACATATTCATGCCTAATGTCAACAACTGATTAAGATTATTCATTCTACCTTTACTCAATAGATTCAATCCAGTGAAAAACTCAAACCCCACCACACCCCAGAAGGGGATATAAGATATTTGACAAGAAAACCATTGTGTGATATTCCAATAAATTCATTCTTTGCTGTAACAGTTTATTCTCACTTCAAATTGAAGTACAACTCTCACCTTCAAGGCCTGTTTAGTAGAATTGAGTAAAGCTTTAACCCAATCTTCTTGTATGATCGGATTAAAGTTGAAAGAGTTCAAAAGCAAAAGCAACATTTTTTCCCCTTCTTCATCTCAGTATTGGAATTCACAGAAGCGCTTTGCAAACTTTAAACCAAACATGGCCTAAGATGATTTTCTCAATTCTAGATTATTCATTATACCTTTACTGAATAAGGTTTACTGTCCTCTAACGAAAAATTGAGCACACCCCAGAGGGAAAGAACGTGAATGGCTCCAAATTACATTGGAAGAAGGAAACTTTAGGAGAGAAAAAAAGACCCTTTACCCGGTAATGCAAGTGGGGTATCTCATGGAGGAGTTTGAAAATTGAGCACACCCCAGAAGGGAAAGAACGTGAATGGCTCCAAATTAGATTGGAAGAACGAAACTTTGGGAGAGAAAAAAAACGACCCTTTACCTGGTAATGCAAGTGGGGTCTCTCATGGAGGAGTTTGAAGTGTTGGGGCTTGGAGAAGTAGTGTTCCATCATATCAATGAAGCGATCGTTGTCCTGAACGGTGCAGCGAGGGTCCTTCACGAGCAGCGCGCCGGTCTCCCTGAGCGTGCGGCTGACCTCGGCACAGAGGTGTGGGTCCCAGTCGCCGGAGAGACAGGGAGAGAGATCTATGACAGGGAGATTCATTGAATAGTGGGAGATGGCGGGAGAGTGAAGAGCTTTGGACTGCAAATAGTGACTACACAGAGTTTGTGAAACTTAACCCTATTTTCTGCAATTTTATTATGGGTCCATATGAGTTGAAAAATTCGGGACAAATTCACGCAAGTACTTTCATATGTTGTTTGTACCTAACTAAGGAAGCATGTCCATAAACAAATCACAAAAAGGAGATATAGGTAAGAAAAGCCAAGATGTTTTGTTTTCAGAAAACCAGTTTTGTACACTCTCGGTCTGGGACTTACTACACATTTTTCCTTGGGTTTTTTGGTATGAAATTTTTACAAGATATTCTTCATTGTGTGTATTGAGTTTTGCTTAAGATTTGAGCCCCAAATTTATCCCACAAGATATGCAATAAAGATTTTATTCATCACTGCCAGAATTGAAATGAAGGTTCATTTGTGTGTGCAATTGTTTGATTTTTTTCCTAGGTGATAACTCATCCATTCGACCTGAATATTGTTGTGTTTTGTCCCAAATTCAGTCGAGATTCTACAATGGAATTTCAACAAAAATTATTCCAGGAGAATTTTTCAAAAATATTGTGCAAACCCAGGCTATCCTCTATCAAAATTTGTGAAATTTCACTATACTTTATGCAATTTTATGAAAGGTCCATACTGGATTAAAAAACTCAGAACAAAATTCTCGCAAGTACTTTTATATATAGTTTGCACCCAACTAAGGAGGCACATCCATAAAAAAATCACAAAAAAGAGATATAGGGAAGAAAAGCCCAGACATTTTGTTTTCAGAAACCATTTTTGTTCACTCTCGGTCTGCGATTTTCTACGCCTTATTCCTTGGGTCTTTTGGTCTGAAATTTTTACAGAACATTTGTCATTATGTGTATTGATTTTGATTGTCATTTGAGACCCAAATTCGTCCCACAACATTTGAAATAATTTTTTTATTCATAACTGCCAGAACTAAAAGGAAGGTTCGTTTGTGTGTGAAACTATTAGATATTTTTCCTAGTAAATACTCATCCGTTTGGCCTGAAATTTGAGGCCTTTTGTCCCAAATTCAGTCAAGATTCTTATATGGAATTTAATTTAATTTTATTTTGGAAGATATTTTAAAAAATTATGTGGAAACCAAGGTAAAAGGTTTTGTTTTCGGAACACAAGTTTTGTTTTCGGAACACAAGTTTTGTTCACACTTGGTTTGAGACTTACTACGCCTTACTCCATTGGTATTTTGGTTTGAAAGTTTTACCAGACGTTTGTCATCGTGTCTATTGAGTTTTGACTTAGATTTTTGAGCCCCAGATTCGTCCTATAGGATTGACAATAAATTTTTTATTCATCGCTGCCAGGCAGAAAGGAAGGTTCGTTTGTGTTCAAAACTGTTTTATTTTTTTTGGGGGTGAATACTCATCCGTTTGACCTGAAATTCGTCGCTTTTTGTCCCAAATTTTACGTGGAATTTCAGTAAAAAACTATTTCGGGAGAATTTTTCAGAAATTTTGTGCAAACCAAGGCTATCCTCTACAAAAACTTGTGAAATTCTGCCCTGCTTTCTGCAATTTTATTCTGGATCCATATTGCGCTGAAAAATTTCACACAAGTACTTTTATATGTTGTTTGAACCCAGGTAAGGAGTAACTTCCATAAACAAAACACAAAAAAAAGATACGGTGAAGAAAAGCCAGGGCGTTTTGTTTTCGGAAAACCAGTTTTGTTCGCTCTCGGTCTAGGACTTACTACGCCTTACTCCTTGGGTATTTTGGTCTAAAATTTTTACCAGACGTTCGTCACTGTGTCTATTGAGTTTTGGATGAGATTTGAGCCCCAAATTCGTCCCACAAGATTGACAACAAATTTTTTATCGAACATTGCCACGGCTGAAAGGAAGATTCGTTTGTGTGTGAAATTATTATTTTTTTTTTATGGTGAATATTCATCTGTTTGACCAGAAATTCGTTGCGTTTTGTCCCAAATTCAGTGGATATTCTTTCGTGTAATTTTAGGAATAAACTATTTCGGGATAATTTTTCAGAAATTTTGTGCAAACCAAGACTATTTTCTACCAAAACTTGTGAAATTGCGCTTTACTTTCTTCAATTTTATTCTGGGTCCGTATTGCGTTGAAAAATTTCACACAAGTACTTTCATATGTGTTTTGCACCCAGGTAAGGAGCCATGTCCATAAACAAATCACAAAATGAAGATACGAGGAAGAAAAGCCAGGAGGTTTTGTTTTCAGAAAACAAGTTTTGTTCACTCTCGGTCTGGGACTTACTACGCCTTACTCCTTGGGTATTTTGGTATGAAATTTTTACAAGACGTTCGTAACTGTGTCTATTTAGTTTTGGCTGAGATTTGAGCCCAAAATTCGTCCCACAAGATTGGCAATAAATTTTTTATTGATCACTGCCAGGGCTGAAAGAAAGGTTCATTTGTGTATGACACTCTTTGATTTTTTTCATTGGTGAATATTTATCCGTTTGACCTAAAATTCATCGCATTTTGTCCCAAGTTCAGTGGAGATTCTTACGTGAAATTTCAGGAAAAGACTATTTTGGGAGATTTTTTCAGAAATTTTGTGCAAACCAAGGCTATCCTCTACCAAAACTTGTAAAATTCTGCCATACTTTCTGCAATTTTATTTTGGGTCCGTATTACGCTGAAAAAACTCACACAACTACTTTCATATGTTGTTTGCACCCAGGTAAGGAGGCACGTCCATAAACAATTAAGATAAAGAAGATACGGGGAAGAAAAGCCGAGATGTTTTGTTTACGGAAAACCAGTTTTTTCACTCTCGGTCTTGGACTTACTACGCCTTACTCCTTGTGTATTTTGGTATGAAATTTTTACCACACACTCATCATTGTGTCTTTTGAGTTTTTGCAGAGATTTGAGTCCCAGATTCTTCCCACAAGACTGACAATAAATTTTTTATTGATCACTGCCAGAGCAGAAAAGAAGGTTGGTTTGTGTATGACACTCTTTTGATTATTTTCATGGGTGAATACTTATCCGTTTGACCTAAAATTTGTCCCATTTTGTCCCAAATTCAGTGGAGATTCTTACATGGAATTTCAGGAAAAAACTATTTTGGGAGAATTTTTCAGAAATTTTGAGTAAACCAAGGCTATCCTCTACCAAAACTAGTGAAATTTCGCCCTATTTTCTGCAATTTTATTCTGGGTCCGTATTGCGCTGAAAAAACTCACACAAGTACTTTCATATGTTGTTTGCACCCAGGTTAGGAGGCACGTCCATCAATAATTAACAAAAAGAAGATACAGAGAAGAAAAGTCAGGACGTTTTGTTTACAGAAAACTAGTTTCGTTCACTCTCGGTCTTGAACTTACTACTTCTTACTCCTTGGGTATTTTGGTATGAAATTTTTACCACACGTTCGTCACCGTGTGTGTTGAATTTTGGCTTAGATTTGAAGGTTCGTTTGTGTTCGAAAATGTTTGATTTTTTTCGGGTGTGAATACTCATCCGTTTGACCTGAAAATCATCGCGTTTTGTCCCAAGTTCAGTGGAGATTCTTACGTGGAATTTCAGTAAAAAACTATTTTGGGAGAATTTTTCAGAAATTTTGTGCAAACCAAGGCTATTCTCTACCAAAACTTTTGAAATTTAGCCATACTTTCTGCAATTTTACTCTGGATCCATATTGCGCTAAGAAAATTCACACAACTACTTTCATATGTTTTTTGCACCCAGGTAAGGAGGCACGTCCATAAACAAACCACAAAAAGGAGATACGGGGAAGAAAAGCCAGGACGTTTTGTTTTCGGAAAACCAGTTTTGTTCACTCTCGGTCTGAAACTTACTACGCCTTACTCCTTTGGTATTTTGGTCTGAAAGTTTTACCAGACGTTTGTCCTTGTGTCTATTGAGTTTTGACTTTGATTTGAGTCCCAGATTCGTTCAATAGGATTGGCAATAAATTTTTTACTCATCGCTGCCAGGCAGAAAGGAAGGTTCGTTTGTGTTCAAAACTGTTTTATTTTTTCGGGGATGAATACTCATCCGTTTGACCTGAAATTCGTCGCTTTTTGTCCCAAATTCAGTGGAGATTTTTACGTGAAATTTCAATAAAAAACTATTTCGGGAGAATTTTTCAGAAATTTTGTGCAAACCAAGGCTATCCTCTACCAAAACTTGTGAAATTCTGCCATATTTTCTGCAATTTTATTCTTCGTACGTATTGCGCTGAAAAAATTCACACAAGTCCTTTCATAGGTTTTTTGCACCCAGGTAAGGAGACACGTCCATAAATAAATCACAAAAAGAAGATATGGGGAAAAAAGCAAGGACGTTTTGTGTTCAGAAAACAAGTTTCGTTCACTCTCGATCTGGGACTTACTACGCCTTATTCCTTGGGTATTTTTGTATAAATTTTTTACTAGACGTTCCTCACCGTGTCTGTTGAGTTTTGGCTTAGATTGAGCCCCAGATTTGTCCTACAAGATTGGCAATACATTTTTTATTCATCACTGACATGCAGAAAGGAAGGTTCGTTTGTGTGCGAAACTATTTTATTTTTTTCGGGGTGAATACTCATCCGTTTGACTTGAAATTTGTCGCGTTTTGTCCCAAATTCAGTGGAGATATTTACGTGAAATTTCAGTAAAAAACTAATTCGGGAGAATTTTTCAGAAATTTTGTGCAAACTAAGATTATCTTCTACCAAAACTTGTGAAATTCCGCCATACTTTCTGTAATTTTATTATGGGTTCGTATTCCGCGGAAAAAATTTACACAAGTCCTTTCATATGTTGTTTGCACCCAAGTAAGAAGGCACGTCAATAAAGAAATCACAAAAAGAAGATATGTAAAAAAAACAAGGACGTTTTGTTTTTGGAAAACAATTTTCATTCACTCTCGGTCTAGGACTTACTACGCCTTATTCCTTGGGTATTTTTGTCTGAAATTTTTACCAGACGTTCCTCACCGTGTCTGTTGAGTTTTGGCTAAGATTTGAGCTCCAGATTCCTCCCACAAGATTGACAATAAATTTTTTATTCATGACTGCCAGACAGAAAGGAAGGTTCGTTTGTGTGCGAAACTGTGTTATTTTTTTCAGCGGTGAATACTTGATGAGAATCAAATAAATGAGGCTTTTATTAATGAAGGAAGAGGACATTCACCCTCACATTTGAAGTGCTTCCTTCTAGTATTCTCATAATTAAAAGAAGACATAAAATAAAGATGAGGCCCAAGCCCAAAGCCCAAGAAGGCCAAAGCCCAAAAAAGCCCAAGTCCATCCATGAGTGGCAAGGCCAAGCATTAAATAAAAGAGCATCATTTTGTATAGTTGTAGGAGGTGTGGATATTAAATAAAGAAGTGTGAAAATGTAAAATAAAGTCACATTATCCATGTGACTTAGGAGAGTAGGCGTAGTTGTAGTTTTTAAGAGGTGTCATAGTAGAAAAAGGTCACACCTCCCATGTGACTTGTTTTTGGTGGGAATTTCAAATGAGTTTTATTTGAATTTTCCCACCTATTTTCCAGCACCCTCACACTATAAATAGAGGTG
>Ga0123341_1000840_pt1 | contig 21176 bp, 13 predicted proteins | sample Turbeapinknodule_FD_89959 | JGI IMG/M metagenome (GOLD analysis project Ga0123341, IMG submission 89959) | Root nodule microbial communities of legume samples collected from Mexico - Turtle bean Mexico pink nodule | ecosystem: Host-associated > Plants > Roots > Nodule | place: Mexico: Nepantla...
GTTGGAATATATATATATATATATATATATATTTAGGGATCAAGTTAATAATTTAACTATTTTATGTTTTTAACTTCTTTTAGTGAGTGCCCAACCATATTTGGGAATAATATGGTTATATAAATATTTGTTCTAGGAGAACTGGAATAAAATTTTCTCTTTCTTTTGTAGAAAATGGGATGATGAAGTTATATTTTCTCATGGGAAATAATTTGGATTGTTGTGCAAATTTGAATTTTCAGTGTAGTTTACTGTTCATGCATATGATTTAACCGTTGATCATGTTATATATGCATTCTTATGCGTTGTTGTTCTTTTAGGACGGTTTTTTGAAGTTCTAATTGGAGTTAGACCTGAACCGTTATGGAAGCTACTTACTAAAATTGGAGTTCTGTATGCCATGGAGCCACTTTTAACTATTATTTTTGTTATAAACATGAACATTGTGTGGGAGAAAATTATGTCAACACTAAGAGCTCAGATCTTCGGAAGAATATTGATTCAAAAGGTAGAGTTAAATCTTTCTAAAAGTCCTGCTAATTTGTTTTTTCTATTTATTATTTTTATGATTAATATTATTTCTCATTGGTAATGCTTGGATTGGAGATAGTTCCTCGTTAGAATATATATGGCTGTTTTATTATTGATAGAAAGTTATTTTGCTTTTATTGATTAATCATATAGTTTTTTTTTTTTAATTTGTGCAGATTGAATTTTTTGACAAATACAAGGTATGTGTATGAAATTATTTACATTATATGTGCTTTTACTTTTCCTTATTTATGATGTGTCTCTTGAGATATTTGGGCTAAGACATCGTAAGCAGAAGCGGATAGCCACTGTTCTGTCACCTTTACCTGATTGATTGTTATGCGTAGTATTCTATATAGTCTTTGTCTTCACTCCCTCCTTTCAGTGCTTTTGTCTTCTCTTTTCTTTGTATTCTATGTTTTCATCTATTTCTGTAACTTAATCTAAATATCTTTCCAATATGATTTTATGAATACCAGTATATTATTTAATTTTTATTTTATTTTCTTGAGCTAATAATATCATTTTGTTTCTTTGCTTAATGATAGTGTACACTGACAAAGTAGGTGCAAAAACTTTTGCACTTTCTTGGATTTGCTTATAGGTTGGTGAACTCACAGGTTTGTTAACATCTGATTTGGATTCTCTTAAAAATATTGTCAGCGAGAATGTATCAAGGGATCGCGGATTCAGGGCATTATCTGAGGCAAGCAACTCTACACCAATGTGAGCTTTATATTTCCTATATTCAAGCATGTGTTGGTTTATTCCTTTTTCACTTTGTTCGATAGACTTTCCTGCATTTCTTGAGGAGTGAAATTTTTACCACATTTTTTTGGTGTGAAAGAAATGCTTCCATGCCTAAGAGCGAACCTTTCTTCTTTTGTCAATTATGTTGTACTCATGCATATTTTTGTTTGCATTTTGCTGCTTCTGCTCTCTTTGTTCTTGTAGGTCATTGGAACAATATTCATACTTTTTTCTTTAGCACCGCAACTGGCACCCATTCTAGGTGTTCTGATGCTCGCAGTTTCCATTTCAATTGGTAAGTTTACATTTTATCTGATGAAATCAATTCAATGACCATGTTCAACACTGTTATGGTTTATTATAAAAACCAGAAATACAATCACCTATCCTGTATTCATCCTTTCTAAAATGTTAGGTAAATGACCTTCATAATTTTATAAATGGCTTATATGCAATCTGACAATTGTATGTAGCTTGAACAGTAAAACAGTAATTTGTTAAAAAAATTTGGAAACATTATTTTTCATTTCATGTATTCTTCCCTGGCGCTGATTCATTTTGGTCCTCTGTAGCTATCTACAAGAGATCTACATTGCCAGTTTTTAAAGCACATGGGAAGGCCCAAGCATCTATATCTGACTGTGTAACTGAAACGTTTTCAGCTATTAGAACAGTGAGTTCCCATTAGTTAATGTTTTTATTACAAGCATTTGTCTTGTGTGTTGTAATGGCATCGATTTATAACGGTGTGCTTACAGGTAAGATCCTTTGGTGGTGAAAAGCGCCAAATGTTCTCTTTTGCTAATCAGGTAAGATTATTTTAAGGACCAATAGCTAATTTAAGAAGGGTATGTCATTCTCTAGATATTCCCATGTTATTTATTTGTTCAATACAGGTTCTATCTTTCCAATCAAGTGGGATAAAGCTTGGGACTTTCAAATCTGTAAATGAATCATTGACTAGAGTTGCTGTTTATATTTCTTTAATAGCATTATATTGTCTTGGAGGAAGCAAGGTTAAGGCGGTAAGCAATTCTAGCTTATAAAACTTGTCTTTTCTCTATATAATTGCAAATTTAATCATGATCTTCTCTCTTTATTGCCTTCTGCAACATATTGTCAAATATGATTACTGTTGCTACTTATATCATTATATGTATGCATTATTTCTTCTGATTTAACTTTCTCTTATGATCATATACATCTTTCTCTTATTGCGTTTTACACGGATTTGAACATTGAATATTTCTGAGTTGCCCTTAATTCTTGCTTTCAGGGTGAACTCTCTGTTGGAACCATGGCGTCTTTTATCGGATATACTTTCACTTTAACATTCGCTGTAAGCTATCTGAGTTTCTTGACTTTGTTTTTCTTTATATTTTTATCCTCTGCCTGTCTGATTATGTCTTTCAGGTTCAAGGACTGGTTAATACTTTTGGAGATCTTCGTGGAAGTTTTGCTGCTGTTGAGAGGATCAACTCTGTTTTTTCTGGAGTTCAAGTTGATGATGCCCTGGCTTATGGCTTAGAAAGAGAACTGAGACAAAAAGCAGTGGATGATGAAAACTATAAATTGGTCTTATCTAATATTTCTACTGAGAATAGCCAAAAAAATTATTTTCACTATATGTCAGCTCTCAAAACATCAAGCAATTTATTTAGCTTAGCTTGGTCCGGAGATATTTGTCTTGAAGGTATCTTTATTGCTATTTTGTTTGTATCCCTTGTGACGTGTTGTTTTAATGGATGACTTGCTAATGTTCTTGTAATTGGAGCTTTAATAACTTGCTACTTCTCTTTTAGTCATGAGATGAACTTAAGTTACTAAATGTATGAATTCTCTTTTGAGGGGCTTTGACTTTCTGTTGGTTGCCTCTTAAGGAAGAGATATTATCATCCAATTTCAATATTAAATATTTATGTCCATCTGACAATTGAAGTTTTAGTTTCTTACTTGATCTCTCACTCTCTCTCACAGGCAGACATTACTTTTACAAGTGTAAAGTAGTTCTATAATAACATAACATTTTCATAATAATCTGATTTATTTTGTAATGTATACTTATTTTATTTTTTTCCTTCTCTTTCAATGACTGTGCTCATATCATACTGCAGATGTATATTTCTCTTATCCATTAAGGCCGGATGTGGAAATCTTACATGGCTTAAATTTAAGACTAAAATGTGGAACTGTAACTGCACTAGTGGGTCCAAGTGGTGCAGGCAAAAGTACAGTAGTCCAGCTATTGTCTCGATTTTATGAGGTTTTGATTTCAGTTTATGTTGTAAGATGAAGTTTCATAGATATCTTGAAAATACATACATAAAGTAATCTTTATTTCTGCAGCCAATAAGTGGCTGTATAACCGTTGCAGGAGAGGATCTCCGAACATTTGACAAGAGTGAATGGGCCCAGGTTGTGTCTATTGTAAATCAAGTAAGGAATAAGAAGAATCTTATGTATGATATTAAACGTATTGCTTTCATTTCTTTACAAATTTTACATATTATAGGAGCCTGTTTTGTTTTCGGTGTCTGTTGGAGAAAACATTGCATATGGGCTTCCAGATGAAGATGTTTCTAAAGAAGATGTCATTAAGGCAGCAAAAGCTGCAAATGCTCATGACTTTATAATTGCACTTCCACAGGTTGGTTTGTCTTCTGACTATGCAGATGCTTTTATATAGGTACGATAGAAAAATTGTTCTTATCACTATTTTATTTTTCTTGAAAGGGCTATGATACACTTGTTGGTGAGCGTGGAGGCCTATTGAGTGGAGGACAGAGACAGGTACAGTGGATTTCACATATATTACATTCTCCTTGCATGGTATGCATTTTACTCATGGACACATTCAAATTTTTTTGACTCTTGTTTCTGAACTACAGAGAATTGCTATTGCCCGCGCTCTCCTAAAGAATGCTCCCATCCTTATACTTGATGAGGTGATATTTTTTGTTTAATTCTGTGTTTTTCTATGTACTCTCTCCATGCTTCATATAGACAGGGTTGTTTGAAATTGTGTGATTTGTACACACGAGTACTCTTATTTATTGTGAAGAAGAGATATAATAACAAAGAACAAAATCAATACTTAATAATGGGAAATATTTCTCTATCAAATCATACTCCCCTATTTAATGTAAGCATATCACATCTCTAACACCCCCCTCAGGCCATAATATATACAACATGAGTCAAGCTTGTTACATATGTTATCAACATGGGAGCCCTTAACACCAAAGTTAACAAAGTAAATGATGATTTGTCCTCAGAGCACCTTCTCTCTCACAAAGTGATAGTCAATTTCTACGTATTTGGTCCGCTAATGAATAGCAACTTGATTTTTGCATACGAGTTTGGTACCTTGAGTGCCTCTAAATTTAATTCTTGGAGTTGTCTAACTCATGTAATCTCACAAGCAGATACTACCATGACATAGTACTTAGCTTCAGCACTGGATCCAAAAACCGTTTTATACTTCTTACACTTCCAGGAGACCAAATTTCCTCCATTGAGAACACAATAGCCAAAAATGAACTCCCTTTTTGATGGTGATCTTTCCAAATCAGCATAGAGTAACAAATAATTTTGGAATTGCCTTTGTCCTTGTATATTGATTCGCAACCTAGTGCATTTATAAGGTATTGAAGGATACGCTTGGCACTTTACCAATGACCATCACATGGATCCTTCCAAAGTTGGCTAATCACATAAATGCAAATGTGATGTCTGACCTAGTGACAATGAGGTAATTAACTCTTCCTACTAGACAATGATATCAGGGTCTTTTAATGACTCCTTTGACCTAGAAGAAGCTTCACATTTGGATCCATAGAAGTTTCACTTGGGCAACTATTAAGCATACTAAATTGTTAGAGAAAAATCCAACAACCCATATTTTGATTAAGTTTTGTTAGAGAACAAAGTATAAAACATTATTATATTCGTCTATAAGACAAAAGGATTTCATTTACAACAAATCATGGAAGGCGCAAGTATTCCATGTGATAGACGATAAGACGTGTTTTAGTCTCATTTCCCTCTAATAAGCAATGTTTTGCTAAGATGATAAGCACATAGACTAAAGCTAATGTTGTACTTCACGAAAATACACTTTATGCTTATTCTATGTTGCAGAGAAACAACTCTTTTTTTCAATGTTTATACAGAGACATCTTTCACGAAGAAAAACACATACATATATGGAAAGATTTAGTTACAATTTGTAAAGTGCTGAAATGCTGTTGAAATTTTTTATGAACCCTAAAACTCTTTTTGAAAACACTATTGTGTTTATTAGCGAACTAGTAGAGTGCTTAAACCTTGTATACATTGTAAGACGTTACCTTCTCTAGTTAGCAAACTCTTGTGATATTTTAGATGACGTTTTTCACAATGAGTCATACCAAACTCAAGCTGAGTGGAGGTGAACCAACCAAACTATGCTCAAGGAGATCACTTTAAAGCATAGAAGGAGCAACAAAGCCTACAACCAACGGGTGAATTGTTGGAGAATGTAGAATTGGATGGTTAATCCATATGCATTTCTTGCAATTTATCATGAAGGGAAACATTTTTTATCTCCAACTAATGAAAAAGTCAATGATGAATGACAATCAATAGCGAGAAAATGACAAACAAAGATGATTTTGGATATTGAGGAAAAAGTGTCGCCATAATCAAGTCCAAAAATTTGAGTGTAACTCTTAGCTATCAAGTGAGCTTTTTAGTGAAATATGGTGTTGGAACATGAGCAACAAGTGGGGCTGGAAGTACAGGTGGAACTTCTAGAAGAAACATTTTCAACGGTGGAAGAAAAGAAAGAGCATTTTCAAATAAAGTAACGTCAATAAAGACAAGATACTCTTAAAGTGGTCAAGAGAAACATTTCTATCCTTATGGAAATAGGAATGACTAAGAAAAATACATTTTAGGAATTTTACAAATAGTTTATTTTTAGCTGGAGTGAGATCATGAACAAAACATGTACTCCTAAAGACACATAGGGGCATAGGATGAAGGTGTTGTTTAGTATTTCAAGATAGAATAAGGAATCTGATTGTTTAAAAGTAATAAGGGCATGCGGTTAATTGGATGACAAATAGTAGGAATGACATCTCTCCTAAAACGTATGGAACACTACAATGAGGAATGGTACAAGTTGTTTCAAGTAAGTGACGATTTTTGCATTTAGCAACTCTATTTTGTTGTGATGCATGGACACACGATGTCTGATGAAAAATCCGCTATGAATTTAGAAAATATCGAAATTGGGAGGGCAAATACTTGTTTGCTTTGTCAATTCGTAAAATTTTAGTTGACATACCAAACTTGTTGTAATTCAGGAAAGAAATTTTGAAAAGTAGCAAAGCATTGAAACAATTTTTTCATTGAAAAAACCAAGTACAACGAGAAAAATCATCTATAAATGTAACAAAATAAAAATATCCCAATGTTGAATATACACAATTTGAACCCCAATATCAGAATGAGTTAAAGCAAAAGGCGATGTACCATGTTTATTGACACATGACCATGAAAGGTACAAGTGTTTACCAAACTAACACAACTCCTACCGAAAGGACGTAACATTGGAAAACTAACACATTAATTTTTCCACACTTGGGTGTCCAAGACGTTGATGTCCAGGAGCAATAGAGGCAAAGGAGACATAGGCAACCGTGAGCTGATATAATCTTCCAAACTCATGTCTTGTTCCAATCATCCATTCAGTGTATTGATCATGTACAAGAATGTAACTGTTTACAAATAGAACAAAAATTCTAGAGTGTGGGTTAGTTTGCTAATAGAGATTAAATTAAATGAACAATTAGGAACAAATAAGACAAAATGTAAGGAAGGCTAGGAAGAGGATGGATTTGTCCAATAGTCTGAACTTTAATTTGGGAGCTATTTGCAAGATTGACAAAAGGCAAGGTGTCCAATAAAGTCAAGGAAGAGAAGAGATTGGTTAGCAATCATATGACTAGAGACATCAAAATCAAGGATCCAACATCCAAGAGAAGGCGATTGGGAAATGAAGGCTATAATCAGACTGTCATACAGTTGTAACAGGTGAGGCAACTTCATTGCCTGTGGAAGCTTGTTGTATTTAGCGGTAAAGATAGTAATATATGAGGCTGGAGTGGAGATTTGGTCACATTCATTGATCTGAGACTACTCCATAGCTTTGGTTTGACACTTTTCTTCAACATGTTCCCAATGCTTACTGTGTAGAACATGTCCCCAGTGCTTACTGTGTAGAACATGTCCTACACGTTGACATGATTGTGAGGTAAGGATAGAAGAATCCCTTGTAGATGTGGAAGAGGATCCAAAAGCATGTGGGGTGGAGAGTGCAACAACTGCTTTGGACTGTCATAGGTAGGAGCACTGGGTCGTGATAAATCTATCTTCAAATTGTAGCAAGGTAATGTTGTAGTCTAGGAAAAGCAACAACTGTGAAGAATTGTCCATATTAGTTGTGAAATGTCTTTGCATCTTTACTAAAGGGCACAAGTGATATATTCTACAATGAGGCGATCAAGGTATGTCTACGTATCTATCTTTTCCAATGTAATGTTAATTAAGCTAAACATCATTAAAATACAGTTTCTTGGCCTTTGTGCACATATCAACACTAGTATCCAAAGTCTATAACTGTACTTGGAGGTTGAGAGCAAGGGAAAACTAGAGAAAACTGCATGGAGAGGTGTCAATTTGTTTCCAATGTGCTTGATTGACTGTTGGAACGTTTGTGCTTTTGGTGGTCAAGTAGGCAGCGCAGCCTTGTCCTTGAAACCACAACTAGACAGCAACAGCTCAAGTTGGCTGTTCCCGTGGGTTTTTCATACAGAACAAGGAGAACGTTGGTGAAGGCCACAACAGAGCATACAACCACAGAAAACTGCACTGAACCATACTCTACTAGAGTCCGTGGAAGGGGAGGGGGAGGAATTTGCTAGAAGGATTGCGAGAGGAAGGCGCATGTCTGAACGCAAGCAGTGCATAAAAACATGAGGTGTGTAGGCGGCAGGCCAGAGACAGAATTGGCTGCCAGAGGATGGCAATTCTGGTTGTGTGGCACATCAGTGGTGGGTCACGCCAGAAAAGGTGACGGCCAGATTGGATAGTGATGAGGCACTTTGTGGAATAAAGGAAAAGGAAGGAAAAAATGTAGAAATTTCATACCGTTTAGAGAGGATGGCTTGTAATTGCGTGATCTATAGAAACGAGTTCTCTTATGTATGATGAAAAAGAGATACAATAATTAAAGTAAAATCAATGCTTAATTTGATATTTTCCTACCAAATCATATCATATCACTTAATACTTCATTTCATCCTAACAAGGTTCTGGGAGGAAAATACACATCCAGGTCCAGCCATTAGAACTTTTCTTGTTGCTCTTTAAGCTGCTGATATCTACTTGACCCATTGTTCCAAATTGTAGATCGCATAACGCAATACAGTTGCAACATTTTATCTGTTGCTGCATTTAGACGTGATTGCAGACTGCATTCACTCGTGTCAGACCAAAACAATCACAATTTAAAACCCTGATATGATCCTATATATGCATGTCTTGATTTTTGACATTCTTTGCTGGTGCAGGCTACCAGTGCCCTGGATGCTGTCAGTGAACGCTTGGTCCAGGATGCTCTCAATCAGTTGATGAAGGGAAGAACCACTTTAGTAATAGCCCACCGATTAAGCACAGTGCAAAATGCATATCAAATTGCAGTCTGTTCTGAGGGTAGGATTGCAGAATTAGGCACTCATTTTGAGCTATTGGCTAAGAAGGGCCAATATGCTTCACTGGTTGGCACACAAAGGCTTGCCTTTGAATAAATTGATATTGTGAAAGTGTGAATATTTTCTGTTGTACCAAATAGCAATGCAGATACATAGAGCTGGATAATTTGCTGGCAGCCTGGCAGAAAAAAGAGAGATTGAGAGAGTGCAAAAGAAATAGTATAGTCAAAGGAATATTGGCTGTAGCCACTCTTACTCGCATTGTTACTTCTCAAGGTCTCATCTTATTGCATCAAATGGGTTTCAAGTTACACTTTCCTTTTTAAAGTATCTATTACTTTTAGAACTTATGTGTTTATTTCAAAATGTCACTCAAAAATTAAGAAAACGGTTTTTTAAATCTTATTAATATATTACTTTTATTAATTCATAACTACACTACTTTTTAAATAAAAGGGTCTGTGAAGCATTATTTTGCTATAGTAATTAGAGTAATCTTGAAATCTGTGTATTATTTAAACGTATATAATTTGAACGGAATAAGTATAAGATTATATGTTTATCGTTATTTTAATGCCTAAAAAAATGTAGCATAATGAAGTTTAATATTTACATGTGCTATCTTTTCTTTTTCCTAAAGTTGGCAAATGTGTTTTCCATGTCCAAACATGTCAAAATACAGATATAAACTAAACAAATAGTTAATGACGTGGCTAAAACCATTCAAAAACCAAAACCCTAATTTAGCAGCCATAACAAATGTTAAATCAATTATCTTTATATATTAGTATTAACTGTAAAATCAACAAAAACTAGTATTAGTAATTAAAATTATAGTTTTAAGTTTTTTAAAAAAAAATCGTCCAAATATTGGTTTGATGTCTAAATTTAAATTCAATTCAATTCAAGCGTTTTTTTTTTCTCAATTATATTTTTTTATTTATAACATCACAACTTGAAACTTTATAAAAAGACTGCATCACAGATACGAATGATTTGTTGGTTTTTCATAGTCAATAATAGGACATCTTTTAAACATGTATTATTATAATTGCAATAAAATATTGGCCAAAGTATAGGAAACCCTTGAGCCAAATTCTGAATTTTAATCCAATAAAGGATGCATGAGAACAAGGATAATATATTCCCTCATAAACCAAAAAGTTCAGTGTTTGAAAATATTCTAATACAAAAGTTATGAACTCAGTATCTTCTTTATACCCAAAACCATTCCTCAAAAAATAGAGGTTAAAAACACATTGGGATAATGAAGGGTTATGAATATTGTATTTGACTTCACTCTTCTTTACTTAGTACATCTATACTTGCTTTAACTTCAGTGTTGTACAAGGCTGAATAGGGTAAACTAGTTCAATCTTAACTTCTCTCTAGTTTCTACAAAGTATATCACCATCTTCTACTATTTCACATTCATCTTCCAACTTGGATATTATGACTTTGCATAGGTTTCAACTTTCAAGAAATGTCCAAATTTTGTGATGAGATCTTAAGATGAGGAAGAAATGGAGATTACAGCTTTTAACTCAGCAAGGCACTCAGTTGGGAGACCAAGGAAGGAATTCATAAAGAAATCATCAATAGGGTCAACTGTGGCTACACCAACCAGTCTGCACTTCCCCTCCTTATCCAATCTCCTGCCTCTTCCACTCTTCATAGTTCCTTTTGTTTCTTCAGAAGTCAACACTGTCTTCACCAACAGTGGAGGAGCCTTATAGAGACTACCAGCAGAAAACAAAAACTTTGCCTTGAACTCAAGATCAACCTAGTTAAAAAATCCAAACAATCATATAATCAATTGGGTAGCTATGGCACAAAACTAATTAGAGAGACACTTATGGCAAGTTAAAATGACCTAACACTTTTTTCTCTTTACAAGTAGAAGTTCCTCTAATTAACTTTTGTACAAATATGTGGAGAGGCAGGGAGAGAGAGATTTTTTACAATATCATTTAATCACAAATTATCACACTCACATATATAGAAATTTGTTAAATTTTGTAATAACTATTTCAAAAATCATACAAAAGATTAATTCTGTTAAATTGATAGTATCAAAGTTTTGGCAAAGACTGTACATGCTTACTGGTATTTCTTAATTTCTCTTTTCAAGAAAAAAAGTTGAAACAGACACTAAAGCTCATCATAAGTTGTACACATTATGCACAATATTTTCAATTTAAAGCATAACCTCAAGAACTTAAATGTTTTACCTTGCCAGATTCTTGGTTAATACTTCCATGCAATGCTTCTGGAACTACTTCAATCTTCAAAAATGGTGGCAATGGCAATCCTAGAAACTTGGCAGTAGAACTTGTTAATGGTGGAATATACAAACTTTCGAGATCAAATGAAACAGGAAGGTCATTGTTGGCTAGACCATTCTCTGTAACCTTTGCAGCAATCCCAGTTCCCATTCCCCCCTCTGCATCATATTCAAAATCAGGATACCTTGAAATGGCAAGCTTGCAACCCTTTTCTGTCTTGAAACTGACAGTGTAAGCCTCAGACGTTGGATTTTCAATCCTTGTGCTAGTGGAAATGGTTTTTTGCTGTTTTCCACTTGAGGAAATGGAAAATAAGATAGTGTTTCTTCTTCTAAGCTTTGGTTTCTTGGTGCACAATTTGCACGGTATTGGTGAGCTTAAGGAGTTTATTTTGCAATTCATCTATAGTGTGTGTGATTTACTTGCTCAAAGATAAGGTTGAACTCTAGAAATGTATGTTGATGAGCAAAATGAAATTATCAAAATCTTAAGCTCATTCTCTAAAGCCACCAAAAGAATTAAGATATATGAGGTTGGTTATGCTCGTTCATATGAATCTTATCTTTTCATGTGGGGTCTTCTCTTTGTGCAATAGGCAATTAACACTTGGCAGTGTAGAATGGTTCATAGGATTTCATTGTTTTCCAAAATTAAGATATTTTATCACAAGTAGGATTACTATGACCCTTTTTTTTTCATTAATCCATTTAGATCTCAATACTAAATTTCTCTTTTACATTGGTTCAATTCATAAAAAAAAATCAATAAAAATTGGATGCTGCAAAATTAAGGCATGAGTTTTTTAGTTTACTGATGAAAAAGTTCTGGCTTAAATATTATTTAATTTTTAATTTATTCTATTTATATCCATATAAATTTTGGCAATAAATACTTCAATGAAAATAAACTATAAACTGATGCACTGTCTCGAATTTCCTACCTTGAAAAAGATAAAATAATTACAGAAGAGCTTCTGGGTTCTTTCTTTTGGGCTCATTACCAAAAGGGTCTTATAAAAATTGTCCAAGTTTCAAATTTATGAAATAAACATGTTTTTCTTTCTCTCCATTTTCATCTTTTTCATCTGCCATGCATCCTCCATTTGCTTTTGTGTTAGAGTAAGAGGCTTTGCCTCAACAATTTCATTCTCGGAAGAATCGCCTCGGAACCCGTTGTCCTGCTGCATTGTTTGAAGAGGTTATCTTTTGAGTTTATATTTGTTATCGTTGTTACTAATTTATTTTGGATTGGATGATCGTTTATATCTGTTATTGTTGTTACTAGTTTATTTTGGATTAATAATCTATGAAGTTTTTGGATTGTAACATCTCAAACTTATTTTGAAATTTTGTATACAATTTGAAATAGAAATAATTTCTGAAATGCGTACTCCATAATGTATATATTAATACATTCTTGAATATGTATTTCATGATGTATTTCTGGCATGGAATACAATCCATGATGTATTTCTACATTTGAAAATGCATTTCATCGTGCACACTTCGAAATGTATTTATATTTTTAAAATAAGTTCATTAAGGTGAAATCATTTGGTAAAGTTATCGTTAAGACTAGAGGTGGTGCATCTAATGTGTGAATTGGTGGTGATGTGATGCATGAGTTGGAGGAGGACATGATGAATAGAAAGGATTACCTAACAGACCTTCTCATACCTTCGTACTAGTGAGTTATGTTGATGATGTTGCCTTAAGACTGTAGAGGGATGAGGTAAGAACTAAAACTTCAGTTAATGACATTATATTTGGTCATGTGTTATTATGTATAGTTAGAAACATCAATATATTTTTTTAGGATCGAGGAAAGTTAAAGTGAGTCTTCCATTGACGTTTCATCCCTAAATTGAGGTTGCGGTGCTTAACTCTGGATTATTGTTAGTGCTTAACTCTGGATTATTGTTATTGTGTAACATTAGATAATGGTCTTATTTAAGCCTTTGTGAAAAGGTGACACCAGGACACTAACATTTTCCACATTTTTGTTGGTGTGATGATCATCTTCTTGGATAATGTGTCTACATTGCTACATATCCCCATTATGAGACAAATTTGTAAATGTATAATGTTAGGTTTTGCAATAGCATCAACATTGTTAGTTGAGCTCTTAGGGGTCAACTTGGGTGATGCCATAATAGAGTTGAGGAATTTTCCTGTTGCACACGTGAGGTTCAGAGGTAACAAGGAGTGTTTTGTGGAACAAAGATGAGAGTATGCAACGAGGACTTATTTGTTGCATCTTGTTAGATGCACAATATTTATTGATAAAAGTGTGACATTTATTAATGTGTCGTATTTGAAATTGTTTAGTAATTTGAAGATGTGTGGTGGGTACTCATGGGGAGTTGTCACACTCACCCACATGTATGACCAGATAGGAAATGTATGTTTTGTCCAAACAAAGCAGTTGGATGATTATGTTACGCTTTTACAAATAAATGATATACATATTTGTATAACTTAGACTTATTTTCAGTTGAATATATGAATAATTTCTTAAAATTGTAACAAATGTGGATATATGAGTATTTTTCAAGGATGGGAATGAGGGATATGAATCTCATGTATAAGGAGGTTCTCCTCAAACTACACCACATGTGACTAGATGCCATATATGCATCGTTGGCGTTGTACACATCTAATTAGGTTATATTATCTATTATGGTGTGATCTAGAGTTCCTATAAATCCATTGTCTCAAAAGGTCATTTGAGTTTATATTCATGTTCTCAAAATACATCAGGTTCAGGATGTGCACATCATCATTTATAAGAGCCTATTTTACGAGAATTTGGGTATGAGCAAATGGTTTATTGACCCCCCTACCATTTGAAGGAGGTGTTGTGACATTCATAGATGATAGGTGATTGCACTTTGTTATGGTGTGATACTGGCTACACATTTTTCTTCGTATGCAGTTGGATACATGCATTGGTTCAAATATGTGTCACACTCATACATACTTCATGGAATGGGGGAAGATCGGTCATCTGTATTATCCCATGAAACTTAAACACTTCTCTTAAATGGTGTGTCCGTTTCAGACACACATATTAGACACCGACACTCTTATGATACTCGTAGGACACGTATCGGTGAAGTGTCCAATTCAAAAAATATTTGTTGGATTTTTGACAATTCTAGCACGATTCAAACACAATTTTAAGACGGAGAAATATATTAATTTTCTAAAAATTCAAACTTATTGTATAAATTTTTAGTATGATTATAAAAAATAAGGAACAAATCTTTTTGAACCAGCCATGAAAAACATATTTATGCTAAAAAAAAAACTAAAACATACCTGTGCACATAAATCTTTATTGTCAATTTATATAATTCATAATTATATAATATATAAATTTGTATCCCCGTGTCCTACATTTTAGAGATTATACGTATCTTCGTATTCGTGTCATATTAGTGTCTGTATCAATGTCTGTGCTACACAGGTATTACTACGTCATCATCCGCATTGTCCAAATGATGACGAGACACAACCGCATCACAACAAGAACATGGACATAGTAGTTAATAGTTTATTTATGTACTTAGGTATTGCATTATTAAGTTTAAAAATATATTGTACATGAACTTGAAATCATTAGTATATGACATATTCTGATTGTTTATGACAACCATGTTATGTGCTTAATGTAAACACTTGTATCCGACTAATATATGAAAACAATAACTTTTGTATTAAAGAAAAACAAAATTTGTATTACATAATTTAAAAAAAATATTAAAAAAATCATAAATTTTGACTCCAGAATATAAAATCAAAATACAAAATTCTATTATGGAATGTACAATCCACAATACAAAAGTGTATTATGTGATATGCAATCTGAAATACAAAATATATATTCTAAAATATACTATCTAAAATAGAAATACGTATTCTGAAATTTACAATCTATAGTAAAAAAATTTAACTTTTAATGTTTTAAAATGTATGATCTAGAAAGGTTATTGGATGACACATTTTGAAATTGAAACTGAAAAACAAAAATGAAATACTCATTGAAATCGCGCCATCAACCGCTATGAAACGTGATCATCCACTCCACTAATAACTAACAACAACCACCAAACACCAACAATTACCGTCACCAAACACCATCGACCACCAAGTTCACAATTTTCACAAAATATTTAAATGCTTCAACACAAAGATATTGCATGCCTGGTAATTTATTTTTAGTAGGGTAAAATTAAAATTTTAAATTTTATGGGAATGCCGCTTTGAAATTACGAGGGTGCAAAAAGAAAATTCTTTCCCCAAATTGGTCTGGATCACGCTTTTTTTTTAGCAAAACAAGAATTGGGCTCATGCAAAACTGTTAACTGCTATACTGAACGGGCCTTGTTATTGCACTATAACTTTTTCTTTGTAAGAAATCGTAGAAAAAAAAACGTTTACCTGCTAATGTAAATTCAATACAAATTTAATGTTACTAATTGCATCAACTAAATTTCTTAACTTTGTAAATTAGTTAATTAGATCTTATAAAGGGATTAAATAGAGGATTATACTTTTGTAGAAAATAAAAACTAGATGTTGTCCATTTTTCCAAGAGAAAAATAATAAGGCACAATTGAGGTGGGAGAAAGTGTGGATAAGATAGGAGGAAAAAAGAGAAGAATAAGAAGAGGGGTGTTTAAAAATACCGTGCAGTAGAAAGAGAAAAAGAAGGTGCAAAAATTAAGGCCCATAGAACTCGTGAAAAAGGATTGTTTCTTCCTGCACCTCCATATCTTCTTTTGCCACCTCCATACACAACATGAAAATATCTTTTTGTGTCACTCCCATAGAATAGTTTCTAGATTATGTAATCCGGAAACTCATTTAAAAAAGACTTCCGGGTTACATAATCCGGAAGCTAGATAAGACTTCCAGATTATGTAATCAGAAGCTAATTACAATTTTGAAAAATAACTTCTGGATTATGTAATCCGGAATATTATAAAGAGACATTTTTGGAAATTCAAAAATTTGTGGAGGTGATAGAATAAGGTATGGAGGTACAGGAAGAAACAGTCGTGAAAAAGAAATGTGTTTTTGGGAGCAAATTCTCCCTGCACCATATCGATTTCAAATGCACTCGATTTTCCACTAAAATGACGAATATACCCATGTGAAATTATGAAAATGACAATAAAAAAAGGTGTGGGTAAAAAAATACTTATAGAATCCCTTTTTTAAATACATTTCTGGATTTTGATTTCCATAACACATCTCTTAATTCTAAAAATTCTTTTCCATAATTTATTTTTAGATTTTGTAATTTGGATTTTCTTTTTCATAATGTATTTTTTGCATTTTAGATTTCTTTTTACCAAAGAAGATTTTGATTTTTTTTTTAATTGTAATTTTTGAATTTTGAATGGTATTTTAGATTTTTAAATTCGGAATAGAATGTAATTTTAGAAAAATTGAAAGATAATAGGGTATAGATTGAAATTGACATGATAATTTGCCAATTTTGGAGTATGCAGTTAGGTTAGGATGGTCAAAAAATCACCTGGCATACATAAAAGAAGAGAAAAATGAACAGAAAATAAAAATAAAGGAGAAACAAATCGTAATAGAAAAACGCAATTTCTTTCATATAAAAACCGAAGAAACTAACTCATTTGAAGCTTGATATAACCTTGAAATGGAAACTCTTAAGAAACTGAAAAGGGTTCATAATTGAGAGGAACATATCACTGATAAAATATCAATTCTGATAGGCATGGATTGAATTAGATTGTGAAAATTATTTTTATTATTGTTTTTTAATCATAATTGCTAAATATAATTATTTATGTATTCTTATGTAAAATAAAACATTTAGTCATAAATGGTAATTTGAGTATTACAGTATTATTTTATTTTAAATTTAAATTTCATATACTAAAAATTTAAAATAATTACATACATGATTATATTAAAAAAAAGTAACATTAATAAAATAAGTTAGTTGTAATGAATTTTATTAATTTTTTTTACTATATTTTTAAATATTCTTAGAGCAATTAAAGGTGACATTTATTAAAGTTAGTATATGTTAGAAAAAAATATCAGTCAAAATTTATTTATATTTGAAAATAGAAAGAGTTTTTTTGTCTATAAATGAGAATCGAGGTACTAAGTTATTAATTATTTGATCAAGTTTTTTCTTATGTTTAAAATATATTTTTATTCTTTGAAATTTGCCTCAATTAGTTTTTTCAGTTATTTAAATAAAAAAAAAGCTGTAAAGTCCTTCAAAAAAAAAAATCTTTCAAAAATTCTTCCAAAGTTAGTTCCTAAGAATCTGTTGATTTCTCTCCACTGTCAAAATAAAACATATATCGTTAAATTAAATATGTTAATTTCCTTTTAATTTTTACAAATTCTTATTAAATCCATGTAATTAAGATAGTTTTTTATTCCCTCATTCATCGAATCAATTTTATTGACAAGAAAAAAATTACTCGTATTTTTTCTCATTAACATTAGAAATATAATAAAAATTATAAAAATAAATGATAAATAAAAATTGACATGTTCAATAATACATATATTATTTTTATAGTAAATTCATTAATCACAATAACAATTAGTAATATGTATTCCTTGCGTAATCAATAGTATTAATAATGGAAACGACATGAGACCAATTTATTTTGAAGGACTAATTTATTAATTTTCAAAAATAAAAAGTAATTACATGTTATGACTAATTTATAGATATTTCCATGTCACATAATAATTTCTTCATAACTCTACATCCAATTTTCAACCATTAATGATTCCATTAATGAATGTGGAGACACCACTTAAAAGCATTTCACAAGGTATGAGTTTAGACATTAATTTAGAATATTTTTGGCCACCACAAGAAATAGTTTCCATGCGTTTAGTCATAACACCTTCTACAACTTCACAATTATTCCATGCACAATATTAAGTCTAAGCCATGCGCAATATTAAGCCTAAGCTCCAATCAATGCAAGAAAAAAAGAAAAAAAAAAAGGAACAAGTAAAAGTGCAAAATGCAAATAATAGGATTAGTGAAAGATAATCTCTATTTATCCTTCATTATTAAATGATATACTCAGAAAATGGACATGCTCGCGCTCAACCTTCTTATTGTTCTAAATATTAATTAAATATTTTTATATAAAATTAAAAAGTACAATGAAAGAAACATGATATTATTAAGTGTTTTTTTTATTTATTTTTTTCTAATGTCAAATATCAAGAAATAAATTATAATTATATAAATTTTAAATGAGGGTATTGAATAACAATTGGATAAAGGTCATCAAATTATAGAAAAAAGTAAAAGTGATCAAATGTATTTGCGTGGATTGCATGAGCATTCGAGGGGTTGGGACTTGCTTGGGTGTGGGAAGGAATTGTGCACTCAACATCTCCTCCAGGATTCGTCCTTTGTCTATATTTAAAGGTGTGAACTTCGAAAACTTTGGTTCCCTTGTTTTTTTATTACCATGATGGTTGGAGTATTTATCTATCTCCTTCTTCTCGGGCACCAACTATGCCCGAGTTTTGTTTTGATACTCCCTAAACTATTCTAACTGCATGAACTTTGCCCCTATTTTTCGCAATTCATTTAGGTTTGCAGTTGCAAATACTGTCGACGAAAGGACCCGACTTTAGTGTTATTACCATGTGGTGCATAGCTACTTCGGGGCTCAAATTCCTTATATTCCCAAATTTGTGTTAATTTCGGGATTTTGGAGAAGAATGGAGATGAAAGGGCAAAAGGAGAATAAATAAAGATGAAAAGGGAAAGCTGGAACGCTCCAGCACTCGCACAAGCGAGCTCAATCTCACCCAAGCGAGACCACTCCTTAGACGTTGGGTTTGTTTTTGTCCAACTCACCTAGGCGAACCCAATCACACCTAGGCGAGAAGTTCCTTAACCCAAGCTCAACTAGGTTAAATATGAGGCGTGAAGCACAACCTTAGACATCAATGGGAGAACAGGAGGTGTTAAAAAACCTTAGAGGTGGCACCCATCAAGGAGAAACTTCATGAATCTTCTTTTCTTACTTTCCATGCTTGTAATGGCCAACATGAGTGGCTAATTCTACCCTTTGAGATTGAGAGTAATCTGTTCAAACTCTTATGTATTGAGGTGATATTTAAATATAATATTTTTTTCTTGATTGATGATTGATATTTTCATTTTATTTGTAATGCTTGTTTACCATAATCAAGATCCTTAGATTTGACTGAAAAGTATCTCTAAGTTTCTGACCCATGCTAGATTTGAAATGTTAATTGTTATCAACATCTAATCGTAATGCTAAGGATTTTTTATAAATATGCAAGGAATCAATATTTAGGAGACTCTCTTAATAATTTTATATGCGAGAAATCGATATAAATAACTTTTATATGAACATCAACATCAATCAAAGGATAGAATATTACTATGCTTTTCAAAATACAAAAGAATAAGAAGGATGAACCTCAATCCCAAATTTTCCAATTGAACCAACAAACTCTTTAACTTGTTTTCTTTACAATTCTTACAAATCATTATAACAAACTCCCAACAAACTTTATTATTTTGTTTTCTATTTAGTGAATCCTTTACTTGAAAATTCAAATGTTCCTTGTGGATTTGATATTCGTCCTTAGGGACAAATTATTACTTCTGACGCAATACACTTACCGTAAAATAGTCATCAAAACTCATATGAGAAATGTACACATCGAGGTGCTCATCGAGATTTGTTGTGTTGTTATACCGGTTTATGGTACCCTTCCAGCTATGTGGTATCAGGGCCTCCATAATATTGTCCACAAAAGGGTGTCGTCTGAATCCTCTAGTTATGTAGGTATTAGAAGATATATTCAGCTTGGATTCGATGGTCTCAATGTCGAAGTGCAGGGTTATTTTGTCATAGTCGATTGGAAAATTATCGGGGTGACCTTATGGGTCGTGTTACGCTCGTCCTCCTCCTCCTCCTGTTGGCCCTTGGACCCCTTGGCTAGCTTCTTTCTCATCTCCTTGTTCTCCAGTCAGAGGGCTTAGGCCTGCTCTCCGATTCAATATTTTCATCTCTTGTTGTAGTGCTAGGAGTAGGGTGATGTGATCGCTTTCCATTGCTTCTCTTTGTTCGTTCTTCTTGATTTGTGTTGATACCATAAAATCTTTACCAAGTCCTTTTTGGTCCCACGATAGACGCCAATTGTACTTACGAAAAGGTCAGAAAGGTCTCAGTTCTCCCTTAAGCTCTCGAAATCACTTCAATGCTTACTTTGATGTGGTTGAGTGTAATAAACATTTTTAATGCGTACATTTACCTTGGTAGTGATAAGTGCCTAATTTCAGTAATATTTCATATTAAAATATAGGCACTTATGAGGATTTATTGTTAATTTACATATAAAATAATCATTAATTTATGAACTTATAACTTTTTACATTTTTTATGAGCTTTATTTGAATAAGAGCATTTTATTCTCAAATTTGGTGTTAATTGCAGATTTCTAGGGAGAATTGAAGATTTGGAGTAAAGGAGAATAATTTGAGCTAAAAAGAGAAAGCAGGAAAGTCCTAGAATGGAAAAAGATGCAAAGAAAAATTGAGATTTTTTATGTTTTATCATTTAGCCCATAAGCGCGATACAAAAAGCAACCTAACCCTAGAAAACTAGTATAAATAGAGGGCTAGAGGCTCAACCCTAGTATGCCAGATTGAGAGAAAAACACCATAGAGTGAATTGTAACCCAATTGGGAGAATGGAAGGTGCTAGAAGTATGCGTGGCTAATTCTACCCTTTGGGATTGAGAGTAATCTGCTCAAACTCTTATGTATTGAGGTGATA
>Ga0123341_1000841_pt1 | contig 21176 bp, 18 predicted proteins | sample Turbeapinknodule_FD_89959 | JGI IMG/M metagenome (GOLD analysis project Ga0123341, IMG submission 89959) | Root nodule microbial communities of legume samples collected from Mexico - Turtle bean Mexico pink nodule | ecosystem: Host-associated > Plants > Roots > Nodule | place: Mexico: Nepantla...
ATGCTTCTTGTAATCCTTTGAGGTGGGCTTTGACCTCCATGGGCGTCCTCCATTTGTGCCTCTACCTCTTCTTGATCTTGTTGATTGGCCTCCATGTCCTCTTGAGCTTGATCTCCATCACTAGGAGTCCAGGGAAGAAGCTGTGGATGAGCTTCAATGGGGTCGCTGGAAGAGTAGTGTTGTTCCTCTTCCAGCAATCATACAAGGGCTTCAAAGGGAAGTTCTTCAAAATCCGCTACAACAAATTTGACCCCACCCTCTTGGACGGGTTCCCTCTCTACTAGGTGAAAGAACCAAGAAACCTAGGTGCCTCGAGGACTTGACCCCGCAGGAACGAGAAGTGTGCGAGTTCTTCTTGAACCTGGGAGTGGTGTTTAACATCTTCGAGTTGATCAAGCTCGAGTACAACCTCAAGTCCCTTAAGGGCTATATTGGTATCCCCTTTCCCCCTGCTTTTGCTTACGTTTCTCTTTACTTGTTTAGACTCTTATGCATTTTCGTCTTCTTATGTAGGCATGGTGCTCAACGCCGAGAAGAGGAGGGAGTTAGCTGTTGTGGCGCTTCAACTTAAGGTTGCCCCTAGCCCCTCTGTTCCTGCCACGTCTGCCCCTGGTCCTTCTGCCTCAGCCCCCGTGGACCAAAGGCAAAAAGGGGTAGCTGAGGCCGCTGCTTCTGAAAACGAGGACACCTGCTCAGGCCTCGTCTTCAAGAGGAAGCGGAAAGTTGACGCTGCTGTTCCTGCACCCTCGGGCTCGGACGATCGTGCCCCTTCCTACAGGGAGCACCCTCCCAGTGCCTTTTCTCTCCGTGACCTTGTGGTGCAAGAGGGTATGGGGAGAGTGCTTCATGGGGTGACCGTGGTGCACCTCATGCTGATCTGCCTACCTTTCTCCAGTGGGCCCTACAATCCTTCCAGAATCAGGAGAGGCTGGAGAACATGGAGGAGGACCCTCTGCTGGAGCATGCGTCAAAGTACCTTGGGGAGACCCTTGTCGCATCCAACATCATCTTGTCTAAGATGCAGAAGCAGAAGGAGGCAGCTAGCCAGGATGCCCTTCATGTCAAAGAGCTTACACGCCGCGAGATTGGCAGGATCTTGGAGATGGCAGAGTTTTGCAAGTCTGACCTAGCAACTAAGAAGCTCTTGTTCGAGAAGTCCCAAAAGACTCTGGGTCTCTACGCCAAGAATACTGATCTGAGGGTTGATGTGAATGACCTGACTGGGAAGCTTGGCAGCTGGGAAGCAGAGGTGGTCCAACTGAAGGAGGAATCAGCACAGTTAAAGGAGAAATCAGCCCAACTAGAAGAGCAAATTGCCACTGAGGGAAAAGTTAGTCCGCAAGGATGAACACTTCCTTCAAACCAAAGATGAACTTGTTTGTGATGCCACAGAGTCTTACGTAGCGGGGTTCGAATATGCCATAGCCCAAGTTGTCTGCATGCATCCTGGGGTGGATCTTTCCCAAACTGGGTTGACGAAAACTATTGCGGATGGAAAGCTAGTGGAGGCCGATTAACGACAATTCCTCTTGTATTTATTTGGTAGCTTGGTGAACTTGATGAATCTGTACATATAAATATATCTCTATTTATGAAATTTGCTTTCTTCTTGATTCGCTTCTTGTGTTTGTTGTTAGCTGCCTTGCTTGTATCGAATTAGCCTAACAACGCTTTAGGGCCACTCCTACTTAAGTAGCACGCTTCTTTACCACCTGTTTGATCTTACCCTTCTTCAACACATTAAGGTAGAGGCGGTGTTTGCTTGAACTCTTACTTAGCTCTACCCTTTGTCATAAAAAGATAAGGAAGATGTTGTTTTCGACCTTGGCGTATAAGGATAAGGGAGACGTCTCATTTTGAACCATGCCATTCTCGACCAGGACATGTAAAAACAAGGGAGAGGTTCGCCTTTCTGATCTCGACCTTGGTGTATAAAGGCAAGGGAGATATTTAACTAGGAACCGTACTGTTCTCGACCTTGTCTTACCAGACAAGGGAGAGGTTCGCCTTTCTGGTCTCGACCTTGCCGCATAGGGGCAAGGGATATTTTTAGCTGGGAATCATGTTGTTCCCGACCTTGACTTACAAGTCAAGGGAGAGGTTCACTTTACTGATCTCGACCTTTGCCGTATAGAGGCAAGGGAGATATATTAACTGGGAACCACACTGTTCTCGACCTTGGCGTTCTCACACAAGAGGGAGGCTCACTAAGAACCTTAATATTCCCGATCTTGGCGTTTCTATCCAAGGGAAAGGTTCACTTTACTGATTTCGACCTTGCCGTGTAGAGGCAATGGAGGTTTTTAACTAGGAACCATGTTGTTCTCGACCTAGGCGTTCTCACACAAGAGGGAGGCTCACTAAGAACCTTACTATTCTCGATCTTGGCATTTCTACCCAAGTGAGAGGTTCACTTTAATGACCTTGTCCTTGCCGTATAGAGGCAAGGAAGGGTTTTAACTGGGAACCATATTGTTCTCAACCTTGGCGTTCCCACACAAGAGGGAGGCTCACTAAGAACCTTACTATTCCCGATCTTGGCGTTTCTACCCAAGGGAGAGGTTCACTTAACTTCACTGTACAATACATTTGCAAAAATATATCTTTAACTGAAATTTTATTGGGTGACCTCATTAAAAAACCTTGATAAGGGAAAAAGAGTGTCCCCTAAACTGTGTACAATGAATTAATTAACTGAAATAAAACTTTAAATTTGCTCTGTTCCAAGTTCGAGGAATTGTCTCACCTTCTAGGGTCTCGAGCTTGTACGCTCCGTTCCCAAGCGCCTCTGTCACACGGAATGGACCAGTCCACTTGGGAGATAACTTGTTCCCTAGTTGGTAGGGGTGGGCTTTCCGCATTACCAAGTCGGCGACCTGGAACTGCCCAGGCCTCAACTTGGAGTTGTACTTGTACTCCACCTTTCTCTTCAAGGCTTTAGCCTTGATGCGAGCATCCTCCCCGACTTCATTCAGTAGATCTAGGTTCACCTTTCTTTCTTCGTTGGATTCTTCAGCCACGAAGTTCTGGAAACGTGGTGAGCTCTTTTGAATTTCTATAGGAATCATTGCGTCAGAACCATACACCAAGCTAAAGGGTGTTTCCTTGGTAGTGGACTGGGGAATGGTGTGGTAAGCCCACACAATTCTAGGAATCTCTTCTGCCCAAGTCCCCTTGGCTTTTCCCAGCCTTCTCTTCAGCCCCTGAGCAAAACTCGGTTGGCAGACTCGACCTGCCCATTGGTTTGGGGTGCTCGACTGATGCAAACACCTACTTTATTCCAAGCTCTGTGCACAGCTTGCCCAACTGCTGGCTTGCAAACTGGTTGCCATTATCGGACACCAAGCGTTTTGGGATTCCAAATCGGCATACTATGTTCTTCCACACAAAGTGTTGGATCTTGTGGGTTGTGATTTGCGCAACTGGCTCGGCCTCTATCCACTTTGTAAAGTATTCAATGGCAACCACAAGGTACTTCATCTGTCGCGCCACTAAAGGGAATGGTCCTAGAATGTCGATCCCCCAAGTATGAAACGGCCATGGGCTGTGGATCGATCGTAACTCCTCTAGGGGCGCATTGTGCCAGTCAGCATGTCGTTGGCACTACTTGCATCGTTGTGCGTACCTTGTGCAATCTTCCCTCATGGTTGGCTAGTAGTATCCTGCGTGAATGGCTTTTGACAAGAGAGCTCGGTCGCCGATGTGACTCCCACATATCCCTTCGTGGAGCTCTGTCATGATGCACGTGCATTGTTCACCACTTATGCAGGCCAGGATAGGGTGGGTATACCCATGTCTGAACAAATTCCCATCTACAAGGGTATACCTGCTCGAATTCTTCTTGACTACTCTGGCCTCTGTGGCTCCAGTGGGAGTATCCCGTCAGCCAAGTAAAGTCTGTAGGGTGTCATCCAGGTTTCACCTTCTTCCACTAGGCAAACGTGTAACAACTCCTCCCTTGTTAAGGCGTATGCGCTTATTCTGGGCGTTTTTAACGTTTCCTGGGTTAGCGACCGATGACTTCTCTTAATACTTTACGAGGTGCTTATTTGTTGGACTTGCATTGTGCAACTTGAGGTGGTTCGAGGTGTCCTCAGGGTCTCCTGAATGACTGTCCTCTGCCTTCCCCTTTGCCTGAACTAGCGAGCTTTGCTAGCAAGTCAGCTTGGGCATTCTGTTCTCTAGGGACATGTACTAGTTCAAACACTGCAAAAGTCTCTTTTAGAATCTTGACATACTCTAGGTATGGGGCCATCTTAGGGTCCTTGGCCTGGTATTCTCCCATAACTTGCCCTGTTACTAACAAGGAGTCACTTTTTGTCAGCAAACTCTTAGCACCCATCTCCTTGGCTAGTAGCATTCCCGCGATCAGAGCCTCATACTCTGCTTGGTTGTTACTGGCCTTGCAGGCAAACCGTAGAGCCTGCTCGATCAGCAACCCATTTGGTCCTTCCAGAATGACGTCGGCCCCACTACCTTGTTGGTTGGAGAATTCGTCTGCAGAGAGAACCCATTTGAAACCTGCTTCCTCTTGGTGTGCGGCTCCCGAGGAGAGCTCTACTACGAAGTCAACATAAACCTGGCCTTTGATAGGTCCCCTTGGTTCGTACAACACGTCGAACTCTGACAGCTCAACCGCCCAACGCACCATTCGACCTGCCACATCGGGCTTCTGTAAGACTTTACGAATGGGGAGGTTTGTCATTACTATCACGGTGAAACTCTAGAAGTAGTGGCGAAGTCTTCGTGCTGAAAATACTATTGTCAGGGCCGCCTTTTCTATGGCCTGGTATCTTACCTCAGGCCCTTGTAAATTTTTGTTGACAAAATATATTGGCTTCTGCACATGGTCCTGCTCCTGGACGAGGACCGAACTGATCGCCCGATCTGTGATGGCGAAGTACAAACGCAGCAGGGTACCTAGTTGTGGCTTGCACAACACTGGTGGGTTGGCTAACTACTCCTTCAACTTGAGAAACGACTCTTCAAACACAAAATAGGGATGCCCCTTGTCCCCTCCTGCTGACACAAACCTGGACAAAGCGGTTATCCGCCCTGTCAACTGTTGCACTTCCTTCACCAAGATCGGACTCCTCATGGCTATAATTGCAGCGCACTTCTCAGGGTTCGCCTCTATCCCACGCTCAGTGAGTAGGAACCCTAAGAACTTGCTTGCCTCTACCCCAAACATACATTTTTTTGGGTTTAACTTCAATCTTTACTTGGTGATTGTGGTGAATAGCTCCTCCAAATCAGCAATGTGTTGATCCCTCACCTGGGAGGTAACCACCATGTCATCCACATATGCCTGGACATTTCGCCCTATCATAGGAGCGAACACTCTATCCATCAACCTTTGATAGGTTGCACCTACATTCTTGAGCCCAAAGGACATCAACTTATAACAGTAACAAGAGAGCTTTGTCATGAATGTCGTCTTGCGCTCGTCCCTAGGATGCATCTGGATCTGGTTATACCCGGAGAAAGCATCCAGGAAGCTAAGAAGCTTGCAGCCTGATGCACTGTCCACCAAGGCGTTGATACTGGACAGCGGATATGAGTCCTTCGGGCAAGCTTTATTCAAATCTGTGAAGTCGACGCACATCCTCCACTTGCCATTAGCCTTCTTGACCATTACTACATTGGCCAGTCGCTCGGGAGACTGGATCTCCCTTATGTGGCCAACATCCAACAGCTTCTTGGTCTCCTGCCTGATGACCAACTGCCTTTCCTCGTTAAACTTTCTTCATCTCTGGCGCATTGGTCGTACCTAGGGGTCCATGGTGAGACGGTGGCACAAGAAATCTGGGTCGATGTCTGGCATGTCTGAGGCAGTCCATGCGAAGGCATCCAGGTGTCGTGCTATCACCTCGCAATTTGATCATGTGCCTCCTGACTTAGGGACCTGCCAAGCTTGAACTTCCTTCCCCCAATCTCCCTTTCCAACACCTCCTCTGCTGGTTCAGGTTGATCTTCTCGGGCAACCTCTACTCGGGTTACCATGCACACCCCTCTCTTCGTTTTCAAGCTATTCTCATAACACTTCTTTGTTGCCTTCTGATCATATTTGATTGTTATCACTGTTCCCTCAAGGGAGGGTAACTTCATCTTCAAATGCCTTGTTGAGGCTACTGCCCTTGCTTTGTTTAGGGCAGGTCTGCCCAAAAGAATATTGTAAGCTGAAGGGGCGTTGACAACAAGGTACCTTATATTAATTGTGCGTGACGCTGTGCCATCTATGCAAGTGGTCCTTAGCTTTATGTGCTCTTGCACCTCCACCTGGTCCCCATCAAAACTATATAGGCAACCATCGTATGGTCTCAACTTATCAGTCGACAGCTGCAACTTATGGAAAGTTGACAGAACATCACATATGTCGAGCTCCCTTGATCGATAAGGACTCGATGCACCTTTCTTCTTATTGTCACAATTGAGATCACCACAGGGTCGTTATCATGTGGAACCACGTCCTACAAGTCGGCCTTTGTGAAGAAGAGGTCGGGTTCCGGGGACTGGTCAGGCTTTCCTCCTTCTTCTGGCATCACTTCCCTGACATATTTCTTTCACTGGGAGGCGGTACATCCTCCTCTAGAGAAAGCCCCAGAAATCGTGTTGATCTCTCCATGGACAGGTATCTCATGTCCCTGATCACCTGCGGGGACCGCTGTCGTCGGGGTCCCTCGGTTATCTTGCAGGTACTCCTTTAGGAAACCATTCCTTACCAGTTCGTCTAACTTGGTCGTAATGCCAAACAATTGCGCAGGTTGTGGCCAAAGGCTTGGTGGAACTCGGACCAAATGTCTTTGTTGAGCCCTAACCTTTTGTCGGTCTTCGGTGGAGACTTCAATTTGTCTGCTACGTTTGGGATGACAATCAGCTCCTAGAGGTGCATTCGAAAGTTGTGTCTGGTAGAGACATTTTCCTTTGTACGTGCCCTGGTCTGAGGCTTTCTTGCCTCATATGGCGGCTGCTTCCCCGAGGCTTTCTTCTCTGTCATGGCCTCGTGTACCCTCATGGGCTGAGGACGACCAGTTCCCCGAGGTCGGACAGAGCCGATGCTTCTGCACTTTTCTCTGACCTCTTCTTCTATGGCGATATGGGCTACTGCTTTGTGGCGGATCTCGTTGAACGTCTTTGGGCTACACCTTATCAGAGAATCACTGAAAGGTTTTGGCAGCACCCCTCGTCTGAAGGCGTGTACCGTCATGTCTTCGTCTTTGGTGTGTAGCTTCACCACCAGTGCCCCGAACCTATTTAAGAAGTCTTTCAAAGGCTCTCCTTGATATTGCTTTACGTCAAATAGATCGTAAGAGACAGGAGGGGGAGCCTAGTTGACGATGTATTGCTATCTGAATAATGTCGAGAATTGGTCGAAGGAGGTAATGTGTCCATCAGGGAGACTGATGAATCAGTCCAACGTTGTGCCTGAGAACGTACTCATAAACAGCTTATAGTGCATGGCGTTGGTGCCTCCCGAGATCATCATCTGGGTGTGGAAAGCTGTGATGTGGGCTTCTGGGTCCTCTACGCTTGTGAAGGCGATCTTTGGTCCCATGAAGCTGGCTGGTACCATAGTGTCCATGATTGCTTGCGAAAACGGCATGGGGCGAGCCTTAACTAGTATGGGCGGGGTTCGCTCATCATTTGTACACTCACCCATGCATTGCAAATCTCTGCACAGTTCTTCGTTGGCTCTGCGCAGTTCCTCATTGTTTGCGCGCGACGCTGCCAAATCATCATGGAATTGGTTATGGCTGGCTGCCTGTTCGGCTTGAACCTCATCCAGAATCCTGTCCTGGTCAGCCTTGGACGCCGCTACAGCCTATTGGAGAGCGCGAATGGTCTCCATGAGTTGTTGCATGGAGACGCTGTCTCCTCCTTCTAGTGTTGATGCACCTTGCCTTGTATTCCTCATGTTGCTGGATGGCTCTCAACACGATCGTGAATGAAACCTAGTTTTATTAGGCCTCACGGTGGGCGCCAAATGTTCTCGCTGGTTGACTCAGTCACCATTGACTTCAAAGGCAGATGGTGGCTCCTCCTATTTCCTGGTGGTTTCTGCTCTCTCCTTGGGTGTTCGAGAGTGGCTCCGTTGAAACAGAGGGGGCCCTACCTGTTGATTGCACTCCGACAATCAATTCAGTACTGGGCTAAGAAACAATAAGTATGTAAAGTAGTTTCAGTCTTAGAAACAACGTACCTTTCTAGGGTTCTTACCACCCTTTATATAGGTTGTATCTAGGTCAACTCTCTGTCCCACGAGGATCTTTCCTTAAGTGGAAATAGGGTTACTGACGAGGCATCCTATGACGTGTTGCACAAGCTTAGCGCAGCCGCCGCACAAGACTTGCCTCTTCTGGAGTGCATAATCTTACAGTATGGCTGTCAGGGTACCAACTCATGTACCAGTGCGGCAAGGCCATCTGTTCTATGGGTGCCCTAAGTATTCACATACCATGCAAACAGTCTTTCCTTAGAAACCCTAACCCTTACGGGCCTTAGCGCTTCCAAGGATTATTTACTTGTGTTAGACCTAAACGTACTATACACACCACATGCATGAACCCTCCCGTGACTTAGGTCCTTCTTACGTCTGGATGATAACTCATTATTATCTATGGGGCCCACTTACGTGGCCCATTATTACGACCGAACCATCGAGGTCCGATGTCACGTCTGATGCCGATCTCTACAGCCGATGTCCGAGGTATGGCCAATACAACCTTTAATACTCTCTTATAAAAATCCAACGGTTGCTTCTTCCTACACAACTATAGGTTCTTGCCATAGTATTGTGTAATTTCATTTTTTTTAGTTAAAAAATAAATAAACACTAAAACCCCATCTAGGTTTTTTACCTTATTCCTTCTTTTGATTTCTCTCATAGTGCACCCCAAGCACCTCATCCACCCCAGCACCCCAAGACACCTCCAGAACACAATTTTCACTGGTTGAAGGTTTTTTGTGGTTGTATAAAGAGTTTGAGAGCATTTTATAGTGCGTTTGTGGTTGTGTGGTAGAAAAAAGTTACTTTTTCACTCTTCTTTTGCACTCGTTTCAGGTCACAGATTTTTATTTGTATTATAAGAATATTTTGGATTACGTAATTTGAAATTCATTTTAAAAATAAAACATATTTTGGATTACACAATCCATAAGTTTTTACTAGATTCTGAAGACTTCCAAATTATGTAATCAAGAATGTATTTTTTCAAAAAATGAATTCTAAATTATATAGTTCGAAAGTATTTTTCAAATCCGGGATTAGTTTCCAAATTACGTAATTTATAATACATTTTTTGGAAAAATAAATTACGGATTACATAATCCCTAAGCTAATCCTGGACTTGAAAAATACTTTTGGATTGTGTAATCTGAAAGGTACAAAACTATGAAAACACTTAAAAAAATTAATTATTTTACATAAGGGTATTTTTAGAATTACAAGATTTGTGGGGTGCCGCAAGAATCTATGGGGTGCAGGAAAAAGCAGCCCAATCCAAATACTCAAATTCAACTCGAACCCAAGTACTCAAACTGAGGGAATTTCTTCCTGCACCTCTTTGTTTTTCTTCCTACAGCCCCACAATGTTATGCAAAGATAAAATTATCCTTACCATTTTCTAAAAATCCTAAAACACACTATCCACATTCTTTCTTCTTCTTCCTTACACACCACAGACCTACATTTCGTACATTTCTTTGTCTTTGCACGATGAATTCATCTCATTGCACAAAAACTGTGAGGCGCGTTTCGCTTGGTGGTGGTTCAGTGGTGTCTCCGGCGAATTGGTGTTGGCTCAGTAGTGTCTCTTCATCTCATCCCTGTTGTTTTTGTTTTTTGGAATTATGATTCCACAAGATAGTCCCAGATTGAGTGATCCAAAAAAATTTCTGATGAATGTGTCCGAAAGTTGTCCGGATTGAAATGCTTTCTGGATCCACCAATCTGTAAGCCAAAAAATGCATTCTGGATCTACCAATCCATAATTGGAAAATTGCTTCCGGATACAACAATCCGTAAGTCAACAAGATGTTTTCAGAACACCCCTTCATCCAGAAAACATAAAGCTTTACTTATGGAATGGTCAATCCGTAGATCATATTTTCACTTCCAAATTGATCCATCCATAGCACAATCTTGGATCCCGATTTCTAAGAACCTAAAATACCATAACTACCCAATCTCTTTAAAAAAAAAAGTTTTTACTTCTAAAAGCTAACCAACACTTCGACAATGCAACCCACTCCTCCGCCTTGCTTTGTGCAGCTAAAGTGAGCCTCCACCAACACCACCGATGAACAAAGAAGAAGAACGGTGGCAAAGCAACTTATCCACTATGCCCTTTTCAAATAAAAGATCAAGGCCATTTTGGGAATTTTAAAAATTGTGATGGTGCAGAAAAAAAAACGTAAAAGTGCAGGAAGAAACTTTCCAAACTGAGAATCGACCCATGAAGCTAAACGAAATCTAAAGTTCTAAATTCCAAATTCCCGAACACCACAAAGGTCTTTTGCTAAAGCAAGAGTTCTTTCAAGATGAACCAGTTTCCAATTCTTGATAGAATTCAACAATGAAGATAACTTGTACCTGAAATCTTCTACCATAATTCAGTTAGATAAGATAATTACGTCACGGGAATTATCTTTACATTCTTCAAGACCTAAAAAGAAAAATTCAAGAATTTTGGAAGCAATCGCATCTTCCTTTTTTGACATGTTCGTGGAAGCTGCAAAAGATTAACATGACAAGAATTGTTCAAAACTTGAGCAAAACCTTTTGTTTTGAGCAGAAGAAAAAGATGAATCGCATCCTTTACAACTATTTTACCATCAAGATTTTCAGAAACAATAACTTTAGGAACCAGACCAATAGAAATAAATTTCTAAGAAATAAAAAAAATCTTTGTATCAAGAGAATCATATTTTGTTTATATAAAAACACTATGTAGAACATGCTAAATTTTACTAATCAATATAATAAAATTAAAGTTCACATATCAATTTTTTGTAGAGATATTAAATTCTAAGGATCAATGGTAGAAACCCGATTATTAATCCTTATAGGTCTATTACGCTCATATTGTTCTTTCTAACCTATTTTTCTCAGTGTGGAGTGTACTTAGTAACTGTAGAAGCGCAGAAAGCAAAAGCTTAATGACCTTCGGTTCTAGCAAAAGGCCCATTTAAGACCCATAGGCCTAAAACTTATGATAACATTTGTTAAGACATTATCACAAAATGAACAATAGCATATACTAAGTTTTTTATTTATCAAGTGTTAAACATTTGAAAGAAAAAATAAATTATTATCATGTTTAATAGACACTATAAATTACGTGAGTTTAAATTTAGATTCTTATAATTTTTGTTTCAATTTAAATCTCTTTAAAGTTTAAAATTATTATTTTTAGTATTTATAAATTGAGTTTAAACATGTTCATTTAATTTTTAACCTTTCAAAATTTAAAATCTATAATTATATTCATTAACGTAAATTTTAAGACTTATTTTAGGAATCTTAAACTTTTTTTAAAGATTGGCAGGTTAACGATGTATTGCATACATCAATAAACATAATTTAATATGTTCAAATAATTTTTTATTTAATAGTGTAATTCTATAGACAAAATGGGCTAGATAGTACTTGTGATTAGTTGTAACAATTGTTGCGGTGTTGGTCGCTTTGTCGCTTCCTTGCCCTTCAATGCTCCACTTCAGACTTTAAAGCTCACACCCTCCTTAATTCCTTAGCACTTGGTCGGGGTTGACCGACAAAAGTTACTCCGATGATCAAGTAAGTACTATGTGTAAATAGTATATACTGAGAACTGATTAAAAACGTATCTTACTCAATTGTAGAGGGCTTATTTGTAGCATTGAGTCATAGGCCATCTGAGTGATGGGCCTAATCTAAAATGTATCAATGTTAGCTGATTTCTAGGGCGGTTAATCTGATTTCTCGAACATTACCCGAATTTGATGGGATATCATCTTGATTCATAAGGAGTTTCCATAACTACCTTAACTGTCATTTATTAAAAATATGGTTTAAATACGCTTTCGACCGGTTGGTTGGTCCCCTTTACCTCTTCCTTCAAAAACTTCAAGGAGAGGTATTACAAGAATTTTGTTGAACCGGACGACAAACCGTATTTTTATGATTATGAGAGGAAACCTAAGTTCCCATTTCATTGGACCCGATCACCAACACGTTATATCTCATGGTCGACGTCTTCGATGACCCCTCAGGATAAAGAAATCTTTTGTGTGTTTGATCAGCTTCGGAATAGGTTACCTACTCGAAAATTTTTGATCATACACGAATCGACCCATCGATGGGAAATTTTTACTGGTATGTTACGTTTAATCTATTTGTAGTTTTATTCAATATGTTGATCAAGTGCTTAATTTTTTCTACCATGGGATCCCTATCAACGATTAATGTTATGATGAAACTAAAGATGTCATCAATGGCAAGTTGGTCTCGATCGACGGAGAAGATGAAGAAGAAGGCGAGGGTGAGGGCGACTCGACTCGTTGTAAATTTGTTTTCTTTTAGTTTAAATATCCTTCGGGCTCGGGTTGTGGGCCATAAACAATTTTAACACTTGTGTTTAATTTATGCAATATCTATCTTCATGTGTGTGAAATGCTATTTCTTGTTTTCGACCAAATGTTATTTTGTTGACCTCGAACGCTCATATAAATTTGAATAAGGTTGAAAATAATTAAAATACCAACCGGATGTATGGTGGAATAATCTTTGGAATTTTTCTTTAAATAACTTGTAGTCAAATAATCGTTTAGGATTAAAGGAATGTCGTTTGGGCTTTATGATAGCTCTTTCGTTGTTGAGCGCTCGCTTTAAAATTGATTTACCTTTTAAAAGAGACCGGGGATAATCTTCAAACAAGCTTTTAGGCTCAAATGAATTTTTTGTCGAATTGATTAGACATTTGATTAGTCGCATCACACTATCGTTCGGTTAGGGTTGCTAATTGTTAAGCGAACTACCTTAGCCTTTATTCATAGGTTTTGAAAGCATGGTGGTATAACCCATTTTAAGGCAATCTCCACGACCGTGTCGATATGTTTACATGTGCGATCGACAAGGACTACTAATTGTTAAACGAATTGCCTTGATCAACTTAGTATGGTGGGATAGCCGTCTTTAAGGCATTATCCCTGACCATGTAGGCGCTTTTAGACATGCGGTCGGTAAAGGATGCTAATTGTTAAGCGAACTACCTTAACCAATTATGTTTACATGGCCTCTTCCCTTAAAGGATAATATAGTGCTTTCGCCATAACTAAAATAACAACATGTAAATTTAAAGTGCCTCACTAAAATCTTCTTGGTCGAAAACCCTCCTTAGGGATAAAACAATCGACCGAGGAAAGAGTACACTATTTATTGTATTAACTAGAATAAAACTTGAGATGCGTGACATTCCACGTTCTTGGTATAATTTTTCCAGATAAAAACTCTAAATAATAAGCTTCGTCGGTTGCCGTATCTTTAATTCGGAAAGGTCCTTCTTAGCATTATTTTGTATTTGCTAGACATAATCTCCTTTTTGAAAGCTTCAAGGTGCAACCTTTTTATTATATATTTTAGCCGCTTATATCATACAAGCTTTTTCTCTTATTCTACTATTGTCTCTAAATTCGTTGATTAAGTCGAATCTGATCGATAAGCTCTCTAGGTTGAGGTTAATGTCAAATAGATGACGTCATAAAGAAGGTTCCCCGACCTTTACAAGGATCATAACCTCAATGTCGTACGTCAAACTGTACAAAGTTTCCTGAGTAGTAGTCTGAGGTGTACAATGATAAGCCCATAAGACTTCTATGAGTTTCTCAATCCATTTTCCTTTTGGTAGGGCGAGTCTTTTCTTTAATTCATTGAGAATTACTTTATTGGCAGCTTCGGCTTGTCCATTGCTTTGGGGGTGTTCTACTGAACTGGTAATGTGCTTGATGTTGAGCTTTTCGTAAAACTCTGCAAGTTCAGGGTCAAAGAATTGTTGACCATTGTCAGTGATAATAACATGTGGTATGCCAAAACGACATATTATATTTTTCCATACAAAATTTTGAATATTTCGTGTTGTAATGGGTGTCAAGGGTTCAACGTCTATCCATTTAGTGAAATAATCAATTCCAACTAAGAGAAACTTAAATTGGCCTTTACTTGAGCTGAAAGGCCCAATGATGTCCATCTCCCATTTTGCCCAGGGCCATGGGGAGAGAATGTAGTGTAGGTTTTCGGGTTTCTGATAAGATAATGTGGCATACTCTTGTTACATCAAACATATGCGCACAAATTCAGCGCAATCACCCTGAACGGTTGGCCAGTAGTATCCTTCCCTGAGTATTTTTGTAGCCATAGTTCGTGCTCCTGAGTGACTACCACATACACCCTCTTGTATTTCCCACGTGATGTAGTCGACTTGATTTGTTGAAATACATTTTAATAATGTTCGAGTGTACCCTCGACAATAGAGATCAGAACCAACAAGGACAAACTGAGCGGTCTATTGCCTTATTGTTTTCTCCTCTTGTGCTCCACATTCACCATTTTCTAGGAAGCGTTTGATAGGTGTCTCCCATGTTTCTTTTTCAAAAATGGCCATGCACTCGTCCGTGCTGACGCTAGGATTCTTGAGAACTATGCAAATGACCAAATGATGGAGCCCTTTCTTTTTAGTAGTCACGAACCTTGAAAGCATGTTGGCTTTGACATTATGGTCACATGGGATGTCTTCAATTTAGACATCAGATTTAGTACAAGGTGATAATAATTTTGGAGTAAAGACTCTTTCACTTTAAATTCTCCTTTAACCTGTCCAATTACTACCTGAGAGTCGCTTCTGCAAATTAACTGTTGGGCTTCCATGTCATGTGCTAAAGTAAGCCCGACTAAGATGGCTTCATACTCTTCCCGATTGTTTGATGTTTTGAAGTCGAACTTCAATGATTGTTCAAGGAGGATACCGCTCGGGCCTTTAAGGACTACCCCTGTTCTACACGACTTATTATTGGACGAATCATGCACATGTAAGATCCACTAAAGATCTTCATCCTCGGTTGGTTTAGGGCTGAGTTCAACCATAAAGTCAGTTAGGGTTTGGGACTTGATTGCTCCCATTGGTTGACATCTAATCATTCCTCTAGCTAGATCGGGTTTAGGTAAAATCTTAATAATATGATAGTGGGTCTTGACTACAATGTCGTGATTTTGAAAATACATTCACATCCTTCTTGAAGTAATAACTAGTGTCAAGGCTACCTTTTCAATAATTTGATAACGGACCTCTGCGTCGTGTAAGACTCGGCTAATGGAATAAATTGGTTGTTCTTCCTTTTTAACTTCTTGTACTAAAGCCACGTTGACTGCTTCTTCTAATATTGTTATATATACAATAATTGGTTGTCCGGTGTTCGATTTTCGTATGACCGGAGGAGCTTCCAAGAATGCTTTTAAGTGGAAAAAATTGTTCACACTCATTGTCCAGTTGAACTTTTCCGTTTTTCGCAAAAGTTGGATGATGAGCTTAGTCTTTTCTGCTAACTTTGGTACAAATATGGATAAGGTCATTATGAATTTCTTTTGTATTCTAAGGGCTTCTCATTTCAGTGATAGTCCTACACTTATCTAGATTCGCTTCGATGCCACACTGGGTGAGCATGAAGCTTAAGAATTTTGTCTTCCACTCCGAATGCACACTTTTCAGGATTAAGGCGCATACTATAATCTCTAAGAGCTTTGAAGACTTCTTTGAGATATTGGATGTGCTGTAGGCATGAATCATATTTGACAATTATGTCATTAACATAAAGATGTTTCAACCGAGCATCCCTTTGAAAATTTGGTCTATTAGCCTCTGGTAGGTTGCAACAACATTCTTAAAACCAAACGACATGACTTCTTAGTAGAAGTTATCAGAGTCGATCATGAAAGTTATTTTCTCTTTGTCCCTCGGGAGCATCTAAATTTGGTTATATATGGAGTATGTATCTAGAAAACTCAAAACACGGTGACCGAACACCCTATTAACTAGGCGGTCGATGCTTAGCGAATGGTAGGTATCTTTCGAACAAGCCTTGTTGAGATCGGTGTAATCTGTGCACATCCTCCACTTACCTTTTGATTTTTTAACCATGACCACATTTGCCAACCATGTGGTGTATTGGGCTTTTTTTATGAAGGCGACTTTGACAAGTTTGTCGGTTTCCTTGCATGCTATATTGCGCTTCTCTTCAACCATTTTCTTTTCTTCTGGGCGATTGGTCATGCCTCTTTATACACTGAAAGGCGATGTGTGATAACGTTCAGACTTACCCTAGCATATCAGAGGCCGTCCAGGCAAATAAATGCTAGTGTCTGACTTACCAACTTGTTGTCGACTTGCTGTAGTGATGTCCCATTGTGTGTTGTATGTTCTTCATCACGCAGGGGCAATGGCCGAAGATTCTCGCCAGGCTCAATACGAGCCTCATTCAATCGGGGATCAAGATCTACCAAGGCAACCATATGTTCTTTTCAAGGGGATCTTGATACCCGAGACTGATCTCTGGTCGGTCCTCGTGATCTTGGTGACTGTCCTCTTCTATATTCCCAAGATCGTTTATAAATCAATATATCCACGTGTGTCGACTCGTTCACCAGAAAAATCTACTATTTAATTACCATGTGATTGGATTTCTGATTCTGGAATCCTCATTTTTTTGAAGGTTTTCCAGTATAAAATATCAATCGAGCTTCCTTATCTACCAAGAGTTTGGTGATGACAAATTTGTCGATTTCAACCATTATGACCATTAGGTCGTCTTGGGTTGGATGAATGGCGGTGAAATCATCGTCTGTAAAAAGTATTGGGGGAATCCTCGGTCAATCTTTGACTTTTGTTGAATGGATTGACTAAATAGCCCTTAAATGTTTCTTGTCGGCAGAACTTGAACATCCTCTACATGCGAATCCTCCTTCTATCGTGTTTATTACTTCACAAACACCTCTTCTTGAGCGGTCACCCCACCTGGGGCTTTCACTCCTTCGTTGTTGTTTTGAAGGATGTCGATCATCCTCTTGGTGACGTGATCGGTCAATGTCACGACCATGTTGAGGATATGTGATACAAACCGACAAATAACTAAGGACACAACAAGCACTTCCCAAAAGGGTCAGTCATCTCAAGATACAAGGTCAGGCCCCATAAGCCTTGAGAAAGAATTAGCAAAAGAAGAAGTTATAAACCCGAATATCAAAAGTCCTTCCTTTTGGTCTTCTTAAAAAATAGAATATGTTTGTAAATAATTTGGACTCACTTTAGGGGTCCAAATAGCAAAGATAGGCTAGAATAAGGTGCCTTTAGTATAATAGGGGGTGTCAGTAGCATTTTAGCTTGTTCTTAGCCCTTTTGGAAGGAATTTTGACCTAGTTTCTAGAAGGACAAACCTATGATGCGGGTTTGACTTAGTCAAACCCATAGGCTGCCCATTTTTTCCCTTTTCCCATCCTACCCCTTTAGCTTGTTCTCCAAGGCTCTTCACCTATAAATAAGAGGCTTACTTAGTGTATTTTACAAGTTGAAATTAATAGAAGAAGAGTTACTCTGCACAAATTGTGTGAGGTGTTAGTGAGGTTTGAATTCCTCTTAGCATTTAGGTCTTATCTTGTGAGTAATTGAGAGCTCTCAAGTGGCGGCTAACAACACTTATCTTGGAGGCCATTCACACTCCAAGGGCGTGTTCCATTCTCAAATCCATCACATAAGCTTTCTCCTTCCTTCATCTATTTTCCCATTATCATTCCATTTTTACTCTTTGTATTATGTTCTTATTTTGTTTCCTTATTCCATTCGGCAATTCTTATTGGCTTTCCTTTTCATGCTCTTTAATTCCGCACCTATTAGCATCATGTTCACCTTATAATTGTCTTTTCCTTTTGCTCTTGTGAAGTGAACCTTCACACTTACTTAACCACTTGGTTAAGTTCGTGTCCAGTGGGAATCTTCTTAGAGTTCTCACCATTTTCTTGCTTAAAATCCCAATCTAAGTAAAATGTCATTCAAAAAATGAACAATCCTAAAATCAACTCATCAATATGGCTCCCTTTGTTCCTCCATGGATGGGTACCTTTCCCTTTGTTGAGATTTCCTACTTCTCGTTTGGATGAATATGGCAAGTGACCAGCTTGGATTAGTTCTTCAATATTTTATTCTAATGCCTGACATTCTTCGTTTGTATGACCAAAGTTACGATGATAATGACATTGTTTGGACATATTTGCATCCCTCGAATTGTGTAGCTTTTTGAGTGCCGAAATTATGTCGACATTTAATGCTTTGTCCATGATTTTTCCATGATCAACATTTAAAGGAGTATAGATATGAAACCGAGGGCCTCTGTTTTCTTTAAATTTATCGAACCAACGGGCACAGATCTGTTGCCGCGGTCTTTATCTTTTCCTTTATCTCTTCATATGATAATCACACAATTCTTCAAGTTGCATGAACTTGTTTGCTCAGTTTCTCAATTCATCCAAGATTTTTGTTGGTTTTTTTATTAGACTATTAGAGAACTGACCGGGTCGGAGAGCCAAGATGAAATTATGCATGACTACCTTTGGGATGAGATTTATGATGCTTAGGGACAATTTGCTAAATCTTTCCATGAATGCCCGTAATGGTTATCCCTTCTCTTGCCTTATGTTGACAACAACTATAGATATTATATGGTGCGGTTGACTAGTTGCGAATTGGGTGCTGAATTTGGCTGACAAAGTTTTGAAGCTATCCACTGAATCAGTTGGGAGTTGAGTGAACCAACTGAGTGCTCCTTTTTTCAAAGAGGTAGGGAAAAACTTGCACCATACTGATTTATTTGTGGTGTAGAGATTCATATGCGTTTTGTAGACATTCATGGGTTCATCCAGATCTATGGTGCCATCACAGATCTTGATGTTCAATCCCTTCCATTTAGGAGGGAGTTGCGCTTCCATGATTTCTTAAGTGAAGGGATGTCCCTTCGGGTCATCCTCCTCCTCAATGACATGAGTACGTTCGGTATGTTGTCTAGACGACTGGTGAGTTTGAGTCTGGACAATAACTATCTTTTCCTAATTCTGAGTATGTTCGCTCGGAGGAGATTGTCTTTTGTGTAAAGAGTATACTATGTGTAAAGAGTTATTCCTAATTGTTGATTCAAGTAAGTACTCTGTCTAAAGAGTATATAGTGAGAACCGATTAAAAACATATCTTACTCCATTGTAAATACGTTTATTTATAGCATTAAGTCATGGACTATCTAAATGATGGACCAAATCTAGCATGTATCAGTGTTAGCTGATTTCTAGGGTGGTTACCTTAATTTATCAGACATTACCCGGATATGATGGAATTTGACCCTAATTCGTAGGGAGTTTCCACAACCGCCTTAACAATCATTTAATACAGCTGTGCTTTAAATACGCTTTCGATCAATTGGTGTCACAGAGACCGAATGACGTGGCTCGTTTGATATCGACAAGTACAAATACATATAATTCAATAAACCATAAGAAGTGATTTTTTATTTTTATTTTAGAGAGATAAAAAAAAGGAAGAATTCTAAAATAAATAAATAAACAAACTAATTTATGAGATGTAAAAACAAGTTGTGAGAAAACTTTAAATATACTAAACTTTTTTTTAACTAAAAAGATAGTACATCTTGAACGGTACTGGGGTTTCTAAATAAATATAGGTAAAATTATAAATATAATAAAAGAAAAATATCACTATTGTTAAAAGATGAAATCTGTATTAAAAAATTATAATAGGAAATATATTTATTGCGAAATGATTATATAAGTTGTTTTTTGAGATAAAATTAAATTAAATAGGTTAGGAAAATTTTGGGGCGAAAACTATGAAAACAAATTGTGAATATGAAGACTAATTCATCTTAAAAATTAACGTGGTACATCATATCTTTTTTCAGAATTCAAATTTAATTTCACGATAGTTACTATATTTTATCTATGTAACATTACTTATTGGTTTTGATTTTGGTTTTATTTTTTGTACCTATTGAAAATGTAAAACTGAAAATGGTATAAAAGTATATAATATCACACATTATATTTTTTTCTTTATTAGTTTTTATGATGTAAACATTTTCTATATGCACGTGAATATAGGCGTCGTAAATAATATCCATTCAAATATAATCAATTTATTTACAAAAGATTGCATTTTGAAATTTATATTCAAATGATTAATAATTCAAGTAATATAATTATTATTAGTATAAAATTAAAAAAAAAATCAATAGATGGAATTTTTTTTACAGTTGTTTAATTATATGATTGTGATATGTCATATATACCTTTCTCCCTTGATTATCTGAAATATATTATAAAAACATGACAGAGTTCTAAATTATAAACTAAATAATATTTTACATAATTAATCCAATAAGACCATCTCAACAAAATTAAGATCAAAAGATATCTTAAATATGATATTTCATATTTAATAAAAAGACAAATAATTATAAATTTCACATTTTACAACATAATTATAATTTTTTCTTAATATTTCCAAACACACATGTAATGTATTACGCTAATGCTTGTATATATTGATTCCTTACTTGCATGAGACGCATTTTTGGACCACAAACATTGGTTAATTTTTCTAAAAATGAGACAAAGGGAAAGACACTTAATTATTATACCCTGAAGCAGTCTATTATTCATGTCAGACTTACCTTCAGATAATTTTGATTTGTTCGACAATGGACACCTTTTTAAGTACTTAAAATTCGATAGCCATACCTAAGGAAACCCCAAACACCAACAATGAAAAAAGGATTATTGTTGGCAGTTGGGACATGTGAAAATTTATCCAAATGTCTCACAGTACTGAATGGGTATACGACATGACAGCCGGAGCTTTTGAAATAGATACACTGCACACACTTTTATGGAAAATCATGTCTGCACACTATTTATTTTTTCAATTTTTTTATTATAGCATTCTTGTTAAGGAAAAAAGGTTTTTGTCTGGTCAAATGTATGTTTCTCTGTTTTAATGTAAGACTGATATAACAAGATAATGTACGAATAATGTTGTTGGAATTTTATTGTAAATATTATTTTATAAATTAAAATATTATTGATATTTAAA
>Ga0123341_1000842_pt1 | contig 21170 bp, 13 predicted proteins | sample Turbeapinknodule_FD_89959 | JGI IMG/M metagenome (GOLD analysis project Ga0123341, IMG submission 89959) | Root nodule microbial communities of legume samples collected from Mexico - Turtle bean Mexico pink nodule | ecosystem: Host-associated > Plants > Roots > Nodule | place: Mexico: Nepantla...
GGGTTTGGAGTGAACCAGTATAAACAACTGTGTACCATCTCTCTATCCCTATCTCTTTAAATTCAGTTTTGTTATTTGATAACTGGTATAAACAACCGATTGTTTCGGTAAAACAACCGATTGTTTTTCCAGTATTGGGCTTTTTCTTTATGTTTTGGAAAAACTGATTTCTTAATCAAGGTTTTCTTGAAGTATTTTCATTCTAAGCTTAAAAGTTTCTGAAAATCTTTCTTAAACAATTCACCCCCCCTCTCGTTTAAGACCATATATTCTAACAGTGCCAAGGTTGCATATCCAATGCTAAATGTGGAAAATTGGAAATATCACACAAGTACAAGTAATGTTATTTGAAGCCAAGATATAAATCATTTGCAAGTTATAGTTTAGTTAGAATAACATGTGATATGTGTTCCTTGGGAATACAAAGACTAGCAATAGTGAGGATTGCAAGAAGATCTTTCCTAAACTTAGTAGCAGTGCAATTTCTTCCCCAAGCAAGAATAGCAAAAACAACCTGCATAACTGACAGACAGAGTGTGCATTTATAGTGGGAAATGGTTTTCCTCAAAGAATTTGCAAGCACACGCCATAAACTTGGGGGCTCAGGAGCATTAAGAACCCACTGAGACCTTACATTTTGTGCATTTTGCTCAATGTTCACTTGCATGTGTGAATCCTTTGATTTGTAGGTTTCCGAACCTTCAACAATGGAGAATACGAACCTTCAAACACATACTCACTATTCTAATTAAATCATAAAAAATAATAACAATACATCAAAATAATCTTATCGAAAACCCTCAAATTCTCGTCATGTCCCTTCACGCTTTTCCTAGAATCCAACATTACCACTCTCTTCTTCTCGATATTGATGCAGTAACACTTTTTGACAACAGAAGCTGAACCTGAAGGCTTACAACAGTGAAGCTCTTTGTGAATGCTTCTCCCCTTAACCATCTGAGTCTTCTCCTTCGATGACAGTTTCCCCCATTCTCTTGCTCCCCACACTCAGCTGAACCTGAAAAATAAAGGAAAGAAAAGTGAAAAACAAAAATTAAGAATAGGAGAAGGAGAAAGAGATGATTGCTAGATGATGATGGTGAAAATAGAAGACGGAATAGAGAGGGAAAGAAGAGAATAGGGTCGCTGGATTTTGATAGTTGGAAATGAAAACGAAAAATAATGCTACAGTTGGGAAATAACATAGGGTTAACGTTAGAGAGCACTGTTTCTCTAGGAGAAATGAAGAAAATTGAAATATTTTACTTTGCTTATTAAAAAACTGTTGATGTTTACCAGAGATTTGAAAAACCTCTACTAACGGTGTGTATTGCCAGAGGTTTGGAAAACCTCTCCTATCTCTCGTCCTACTAGAGGTTATACTAACCTCCACTAATAAACCCCTATTAAAATAATTAAATTTGATAGTGCTAAAACTCCACAGTTTTGGCTTGTTTAAAGGAGAACAATCACTTTGAACCGATTAAAATTCTTAGAATTGAAACGGATAAAAGTGGATTAACTTAGTTGAACTATGAGCTAGATTGTAATTGAGCTCGTGATACCACTTGATGGAGCTTTCTCTATACGTGATTAACTTGCACCGATTAAAATTGAAAATGATTGGCAATGGAAGGATTAATATGTAGAATGGAAGAGATGCACAGTGCAAAGCAAGGTTTTCTTCGGTTGAAGCTAGTGTGAAGAAGAGTTTCTTCTTCTAATTTCCCTAGACTAAAGCTTGAACCTTTGAGAGAGTTTAGACTAAAAAGAGGAAGTGGAATGTGTATGAGAAGCTACCCTAACCCTAGCTTGCATGGCAAGTTAGGATTAGGGTTTGAGCCTTGTCATCCAAGCTTCTACAAACCCTAGCTTTCCATGTAAGTTAGGGTTTCTATAAGTGCCCCTTGTGCCTCTAACTTTCTAGGTTTAGGGTTTTCATTATATTCTAATTTGTGACCCAAAATACAAGGTCAAAGTAAATGGAAAACCCTAGTCTACTTTTTACACATTTTTGTACAAAGGTTTCAGAGCTGAAGATTTGTTACCTTGGAGCCTCTGCTCTAAACCTTCTTTTGTGGTGGTTGTCTTTATGTGTATGGTTCTCCGTCATATAAGGCCCAAAATAATTCTTAAACTACTTTGTACAATTTTTACAAAGCTAAGAAAAAGAAAAAGATTCTTCAATTGTGAATGCTCCTCCCCAAGAAGGCTCAATCTTCTTCTATCTTCTTAGTCAATGATTTTGAAGTTGAATGGTTTGCATCATACCCTCCCTCTTAAGAAGGATTTGTCCTCAAATAAGAATGATGTTTAATGATAACAACCTCTACTAGTTGATTTATTATTTTCCTTCATGGTAAATTTTATTTATTAAAATAAATTTAAGATAATGTATTTAAAGAAAAAAAATGTAAGGAAATAAGGCTTATTATTATTTTTATACAAGTTTTGAAAAGAAAAAGTAAGGCCATTTTAAAAATAATTTTGTTCACTTTATGTTGTTTTTTGCCCAAGCTTGGAAAAAACATCACAAAGTGTTATTTTTTAGAATTTTTAGAATAAGAGTTGACATCATGATGTAATAGGAAAAAAGATTTCAAAGTATCACAATCTTCTTTTAAGGATTCTTTCTCAGTTATGTCTGTAGGCTATGAGAAACTCCTCTTCCTTTTTGGATTTCTCTTCTTCCCCTCTCTCTTTTTCAACTACCCTTCATATTACTTTTTGTGGAGGAAATATTTATATCTATATCTGGTTTAGTCTCATGTACATATTTTTCTTTAAGAACTTCCTCACAAGGGTTATCTATAGAAGATAAAATTGTATAAATGTCTAATTCAATTCTAGACAAAGATTTTTCTTCTCTTCCCTTTCCTTTTCTATTTTTTCTTTCTCTTTGTTTCTCCTTTCTTCTTCTTGTCTTTCCTTTTCTATTTTTTCTCTCTTTTTTTCTCCTTTCTTCTTCTTCTATTTCTGTCTTTTATTTCTCTTCTTTCTTTGTTGTAAGAGTTTGTAGTTTTTCTCTAAATTTTTTTTTCTTCATCTATAAATTTTCTCCTTATTTTTACAAGGTCTTTCATTTCTTCTCTAATCTATTTGTTTATCTCATATGAAGGCGAAATAATTTCTTTATGAATCTCATGCACACCACAATGATAAAGAGAATGATCACTCATTTTTTAATAAAAGAAGTAAATTTTTTTCACAAAAGTTTGAATTCAAGAAATAAGTGATAAAAGGGTTTTCATAAAAAGGTTTTCAAATTTTGGAAGTTTCTCATAAGGTCAAAAGGTCAAAGTTTTTATTAGTTTACTCCTAGGAGAGAGGTGACTCACTAGGACCATTTAAGAACTAAGTCTTTCCTAACCAAAGTTTCCTAGCTTTCACAAATCTTCCTTAAAGAAACTTGAAGATAATTTCCCCTAATTGTGTGTGCAAAAATCCTAAAAACCAAACAAAATAGTCAACTAAATGTTTAGGCTCTTGAAAAGATTCAACCTAATTCTCATAGAGACCTAAAGAGAAATAACAGTAAAATTGCAAATGAAAGAAAGTAAAGGGAAGTGAATAAAACTAGACGAATCCTTTGTGAAAGATCAAGTGACACTTTGATCCCTTTGACACACTTCCACTACTAAACGATTTAGTTATTACAATGTTCAATTTGGGATTCCTCAAGCATTTTCCCAAAACAAAAACAAAATACACAAAATTCCATGATAAGTCTCAAGTACAAATATTATGCTTTTTGTTGTTCTTGGCTCTTGTAATTTGTAGTTTTTCCTCTCAAGTGTTTGGTACTCTTCTTTTGCGCTTTCAACTTGATGAATCTCTAAAGAGGAGTCTTCTTTAGCAAGCACTTGTTCTTCTCCAATAGGCTACCTAAGAAGTAGATAACCTTTCATCCAAGAATTATAAACCAATGAGTCATTCCATCTCAAGAGGTCAAGAAGTTCAAAGCAAGAAAATGCTAAAATTTAAAATGTTAAACTCAAGAGATTAGAATTGTGACAAACTACAAAGAGTGTTTTAAAAGATTCAAAATCAGGAAACTAAGGCTAAAAAACACTAGGCACACAAATGAATTCCTAGAGATGGTTCTAAAATAGAGTACAAAATAAAACAAATTCTAGAGTATTTCTAGCAACTATACTTCTCATATTTATTACAAATTTTTTACAATGAATTTGGCCACGAAATTTTTATCTTATCTTTCTAACTCAAAATAAAGATTGGTCATAATAAAATAGATTAAAAACACCACTAGACAAGTCAAAACAATTTTTAAATCGAGAGAAAACATAGACAAAGAACTTTGTTTTTCAACACATATCATCCTAGCTCTTTTATTTATCATTTTTTTCCTCTTTGAATTAGGATGCCCCTTTCATTAATATGTTGATATATTCAAATCCAAATCCGACTAAAAAATATGGCATATTTCGTATACAAAAAAAATTATAGTCCAATGCCATTAGTACTCAATTTTCAAGTGACTAGAAACCTAAAGGAGGCCAAAGTTTTGAACAAAACAGGAAGACATAGTGGAAAACTAATTCTAAAAAAACTTGGTAATGATCTAATAACACGTTATAGAACTCAAATTCAGAATGTAGAAAGTACTTAAAGAACATTACAACTACAATTCTACTTAAGACATTTTATCAAACACTTGCTAGACTAGCATATGGCATTTTCACAAACACCTTCTAGACTAGCACATACTTGTGAATTTTGTGATAAATTTATGTAATACATAAATTTTGACATAATATGTAAAGATTATAAAGTGAAAACTACTCAATTTTGAATTGATTTAACTAATAGAAATTGAAAAAAAAAATATACTATAAAAACACAACAACACACAAATAAGAACACCTAAGGCACACAAGTGATGGTTTAAGTATGAACAAATGATTTAAATCAAGGAACAAGACATATTATCAAATTTAAATAGTGAAAACAGTTCAAGACATAGATTTAAACCAAAGAACAACATGAAACAGTTTAAAAATAGTAGAAGAAGAAGAGTTACTTATCTTAACCATAGCTAAGAATACCACTTGATGCAATTCTACTTCCATTTCATGCGCCTATTTCTTCTTCATGATGTTTTAGATTTTTTTAATGCTTTTAATGGTGTTGGAGGCAGAGAAAATCATGTAGGAAATGTAGTTTATGTTATTGTGAGAGATGAAACTTTGAGTTAGAACCTCTAGAGTAAGGTTAGGACAACACTTAGGAGGAGTCTAGAATGTGTCTTAAAAAAGATTACTCTAGAAAGAACCTTGACAAGTAGAAATGCTGTAAGAATTTTGGCAGAATTCATTACTAAAATCAAGATTGAAACTACATGTACAAGAGACTCCTATTTATAGACTAAGAAACTTGCAAAAGAAGCCTCAAACCTTAATCCTAGTCCTCTCCACTAACAAGTTGACACATGACAAAGGTAGCTTGCAACCCAAACTTCAAATCTTCTCCATTGTGATTGTGATAAGTGGCACATGGAAGGTGGCGTCACCTAGCCCTAAACAAGTAATAACTTGACACCCAAGCTAGGTTATTTAAGGTTATTTATCCTAGCTTAATGCCAACTATCTCTTCTAAAATTAGATTATTTAACCTAAACTAGTAATGATCCAAATAATATCTTACTCTATTTGACCCAAAATACAAGGTTTAAAATAACTACTAAATTATTTTGTAAGAAGAAGAAAAAGACTCTTCAGTTATGAGTGTTCTTTTCCATAAGGCTCCATCTTCTTCTATCTTCTCACCTAATGATTTGAGGCCGGATAGTTTGTATTTCACTTGTAAAGATAAGGAAGTTTTCCGTGTATACTTTTTTTCACCATGTATAGTTTGGTCTACTTTAATAAAAAAGTTTTGAACTTGATAAAAGTCAGATTATGGACACAATTCAAGTCAAAAGATGGAAAAAAAATGTTTAATGCTCTCTTTCTTACGTTTATTAATTTTACAGTTTACTTTATTTATATTTCCCCCTTTAGCCTTACAAAACTTCGGTATTCAACTCGTTTAATACTCGTTTCTTAATAAAATTTTAATAATACCAAATATATTGTTGCAGATGTTCATATGTAGGTTTTATATATTTCTTCAATAAAGTTTTTTAATATGAATCATACGCGGGAATAGTTACAATTGGTTAGCTAAGAAAAATATAATACATTTTGAAGGAAAGTTTCCTTGGTAATTTTAAATGACATGGTTGTTATTGCATTTACTATGCTTGTAATCTTTATATAACAATAATTGTTAACTTATTGAAGTGTCTTTGTAGATAACTCTATAATCACTTATTCTATTTGGAGTTGTGATTATCTAATCAAAGTGCTAAATAGTATTCTAATTGAATTTAGTTTTTATGTTATATATAGAAGCAAATGATATGGTTACCATTATGACTATGAAAGCTATATTTACTTTTGTTTTTATTTAATTTCAGTGTCATTGTCATGTTTTATGTGACCAAGACTAGATGAAATTATAAGACTAACAGTCCATGTATAATGAACTTTCAGACATTCAATTATAAATAAACATTTTAAACTATTATCATAATCATCTTAAAAATCAGACTCATCACATCTGATTAACTGACCATATACATAGTTATCCTAAAAAAATGCATAGAAAGCAAACTCAAATTATGAACGATTGAAACTTAACTTAAACTCAAACTCACCATAATGGAGACGTATTTTAACCTTTAAAAATAATATAATTAAGACAAACTAATTTAAGTAAATAACAAACTAATTAGGAAATTAACATGCTAGTCACGAGACCCTAAGTTTTCACATTTGTTCTTCAAACTAAGACTATGAACACCTTTTTCTTTCCCTCTAGAAAAACAAAATTAGAGTAGCAAATCATACAAAATCAAAAACTAGATGTGAAGCTGCAAGTTACATGAACATCCACCATGGCTATGCATAAGTATGGTGCCTAGCAGACCTACAAAACAAAAAAGTATAACATAATATACCAAATAGTGCAGTAACAGGTACAAGAAATAACATCATGCAGAATGGTTACGTGGCTTCATCAATTAAGTTGGTTTAGCATTTGACACTTTTGAAAGGGTGAGAATATAATAAGAACATGTTCAGTTTGAAAAAATGATCTGTTCTTGTTTTCTTATTATACAAATAATTGCTACATTGTTTTCTCTCAGATACTTATTTTAACTAACCACCAAAAAGTTGTTTTCACCATTTCCTATGCAAACCTCAAAACAGTATCTTGAACATGTCAGGCCCAGGGAACTTTCACTTCTCATCTTTGTAAAAGCTTGGTAGTCCATGAGTAATGAAGAACATTTGCTGCAAGAGATCAACCCCTTAAATGAATTTTCGTATCTTAAAAGATATTCATCTTTGGCTTTTGATTGGAAGATATCTTGGCACTCAAAAATGATTGTGTAGCACAACGATGAAGTGGCCAACAACCACACCACTATCAGCTAATACCATTCACAGCATTATGAATCACTGTATCATGTTAAGACATACTTCCAGGTGGTAGAATTACTTTCTGCTGTTTTATTTTTCTTGCAATATGAGGGTTTAGATAAAGAAGATAAATGTTAGGTTCTGAAAAGGAAAACAAAGAATCCCTCACAAACACAGCAAAAAGAAAGAAAACTCTGTTATTCCAGTACTGTTCAGAACTCACAAAAGAATTACAAAGGAATATAGCTCCTTTCACACAGGTTTGATCCTGTCAAACTTTACACAACAAATGAGCTAACATCTCCCCATAGCAGGTTGGTCTTTATTTAAAGACCCCCCTAACAACTTACTAACCCCCTTATCCCTTATTTTTAAATTTCCTTCTATGATACACCCTCCAAGTACTGTCCTTATTTTCCTGCCTAACATTATATCATTATGATTACTGTACTGGACTAGAGCGATCGGTGGTCGGACCTCGGCACCTGCCAAAGACAGGTCAGCTCGACTCTTGGGCCAAGTTGGCGAGCTATGTGATTGGGCCCTAGATTTATATTAGTCCCTTTTTTGTATAACCCTTTGTGCATGAGGCCTAGGCGGCTAGCAACGGGTAGTTTTGAACCTAGAGGTGTGCTTAGTGCGTAGGGGGTGGTCTAGCTTAAGTAAATGTTTTCTTTTAAACCTAAGCCCATGTGTGCTAGGGCACATAGATGTTAGGTTGCATGTATTCAAAAGATAGTGTAACGTCACGCTGAGGGTGGCTACGTAAATAGATTTGACCCCTGATGTTGGTACATGAGTTGGTACCCTGGTGGTTATTTTGTTATTATTGTATGCACTCCAAGAAGGAAAGATTTTGTTCTGTTGCAACACCGTGAGGGTGTGCCCTTGAGCAAAATATTTTCCTGTTGAGTATGCTTTCGGTTGAGATTATATTCTCTTGATAGAAAGTTGTTACAAGAGGTAAACTATAAAAGGGACTTGAGATCCTACGTTAAGGGACATTGTTTCTAAGACTGAAACTTACTACTTCTTGTTTCTTATAGGCCTTGTTGATACAAACCAAGTAGCTATGAAGATGACCAAGGAAGAAAAAGACAAAACACATGGCGAGCAGTCATCTCAACAAACAATTCAAGACCCCACCAAGGATCTCATGGACCCGACCAGAGGAGATGGGTATAAATCAAAGCACCAATTGTTCTTCCTTTTGGTCTTCTTAAGAGATAGAATATGTTGTAAATAATTTTGAGCTCACTTTAAGGGTCCAAATAGCAAAGATAAGCTAGAATAAGGTGTTTATAGCATAATAGTGGGTGTAAGTATCATTTTAGCTTGTTCCTAACCATTTAGGAAGACAATTTGAACTAGTTTCTAGAAGGACAAACCTAGGATGCGGGTTTGACTTGGTCCAACCCTAAGGCTGCTCATTTTCTCCCTTTTCCCATCCTACCCCTCTTGCTTGTTTTCCAAGGCTCCTTCACCTATAAATAAGAGGCCTACCCATTGTATTTTACATGTTGAATTTGAATGAAGTAAAGAAACTCTGCACAAATTGTGTGAGCTCTTAGTGAGGCTTATGTCTTCTTAGGTTTGAGGTCTTATATCGAGTGATTGGAAAACTCTCAAGTGGCGGCCAACACACTCATCTTGGAGCACATCACCCTCCAAGTGGTGTGACATTTCTCACCCACAATCATAAGTTTTCTCATTCCATTTTATGTGTTTGTCTCCTACTTTCTCTTCTTTGTTGCTCTTGGGTTTCACTCATAATCATGAGTATGGTGCATCATTTGGGAGGTCATGACCACCATTGATGTTACCTTGTGCCCATTTCAATTTCGCAATTGCATCTCATTTTCACCATATCTTGTTTTTTCCTTTGTGAAGTGAACCTTCACACTTAACCACTTGGTTAATTTCATGTCCAGTGGGAATCTTCCTTAGGTCCTCACCATTAATTGCTAAAATCACAATCTTAAGTAAAAGTGTCACCATAAATGAAAACATATAAAAATCAACTCACATCACTTGTACTGACTTGATCGCTTACATCACTTGTACTGACTTGATCGTCGGGGTGCAATCAACAGGTTTCAGCGAAGCTACGTTCCAGAGCAACAAGAGACAGATGGAGCTAGAGCTTGTGATTGAAGTCAACCGACGAGCAGGACAACCGGTAAGAACAATTACCTATCTATACTCTTGCTTTGCTACTTCGCCCTTTACCACCATGGATTTGTCTCAGCAAGTTAAGGTGTCAACTTATTTCGGAGTAATAAAAAATATTTTAATCACAAAGATACCATATTGTGATTCAATAGAATCCTTCCAATTTGACTAAATAAGGTTGTCTTATAACTTCAATTGGAATCTCAAATTGATAGCAAAATTCCAAACTATATTATAGACAGTTTCTATTCTTAACTTAATCTAGAATTTATTTAATGAACATAAAAAAGGCTATAACAATGCCTTTAGCAAGGTAAATGGAGCTAACTAGCAGGTTGGAAGCACATGTCTTAAAAGCAACAAGAAACAAACAAGATGTTAGGATCCCAGGAAAAAACTACCAAGAAACACACAAGACACAGGCAATTCACTAAATATTCCTCTGTTTATTGTTGTTTCATTGTTACAAAAAGAATGCCTTCAAAGGGAACAAACTCCCTTTCACACAGGATTACTCCTGTCTAGAATTCTAAAATCCAAAAAACTCCCTTTCCCAAAGCTTGTTGCCATACCTAACCCCCTAACTAACCGCTCCCTTCATGGATCCTATTTTTATTTCTCCAATGGTATACCTTCCATGTATTTTCCTTATTTTTATTCTCTGTCCTAACACAAGACACCAAAATTATATTTTCTCATCATCCCTAATTACCACAAATTAGGCAGCTAGCAATTGAAGAAAAGTTTGGGTAACAATTCAACCATTACAGTTTAGGGACATGTTCGGAACATTAAGATTTCAAGAACAAATTAAACAGAAAAAATGAAAATTTTGTTTTCCATAACCAAAATTAGATTATGCTCAAGTTAAAAAACAAAGAATTTAGAGAAACTATACGAGATAGATTCTACAAATTAGCTTATGCACAAGTTAATTTTAACTATATGAGAAACTCATTTTATTCTCTTCGTATTTTTCTCTCCTAGAAGTCTTTATGGAGAAATTTGTACACACAGACCCTAAATGAAGCATATCAAAGCAATAGATATCATGGTGAGAGGTGTATTGGAGAGTACACCCACCCACAATGCTGAGGTAGCAAATTTGTGCACATCTAATTAAAATGAATTAAAATAAGAGAAAATTGGATTTGATAACCTTTCTGTGGGTTATCTCACTTTTTAGGCTAACCTAATTGATTCAAATCAAATGGGATCACTTGCGGCAGACTATCCAAAAGTTATTATACTATCTATTTCAAAACCACAATGAAAACTATATAAAGAATATTGAGAACAGTACAATTGAATCAAAGGTTATTGAAAATTAGGTTAGCACCGTGCCTTATTAATTGCTACCATCTATCCTTTTTTCTAATTAGATCAATTTATTTAGCTCCCAATTTACAAGTATTTCACTAGATAAGGGGAAGAAAACAAGACAGAAGAGATCAAGAGAATATGTAAACCATGTTAAACTTTCATATTCAAGGATTATAGACAGTGGAGAATATAACAATACTGACATTTATAGTCCCAAAGGACTCTCTACTATATAGACAGGGATAATTTATTCAACATTGATTACATGTCAAATTACAGAAGAAACTAAATATAAAAGCGATTGCTTATGCTGCTCCACCTTTGTGTCTGAAAGCTCTATATTCTATAAATGCATACTGCTACAAATATTTAACCTTGTAGACAGTAAATATGTTTATTAGACATTTGGGGTCATATTAATTTGCGAGCATTTTTTTGTGTAGCACAAATGATTGAAATTGTATCTCAAATTTTCAATATAGTAACCACACTAGTTTCTATCCGAATATAGCGGTTTTGGGTTTGGCCACTCCATGCCACTACTTGAGATAGATAACTATGAACTAATACTGACATCAAAAGTCCCAGAGGACTCTCTACCATCTAGACAAGGATAATTTATTCAACATTAATTACATTTACATGCCAAATTACAGATGAAACTAAAAATAAAAACCGTCAATTACTTTTGCTGCTCCACCTTTGTGTCTGAAAGCCCTATATTTCATAAATGTATACTGCTACAAATATTCAACCTTGTAAACAGTAAATATGTTTATTAGATATTTGAGGTAATATTTATTTACGAGCTTTTTTACCTGTAGCACAAATTATTTAAATTGTATCTAAAATTTTCAATATAGGAGCCACGCTAGTTTTCTATGTGACTAAAGTGGTTTTGGGGTTGGCCACTCCATGCCACTACTTTATATAGATATCTGTGAACTAAAGTATGACAACAAAAGAAAACTATTAAGAAAAGAGGGTGTCTTAATAGAGCCATGTTATTTACCGTATAATCACTTTAATTAGTGTATACTAGAATGATTAGTTCTGGTAAATTAAGTCTTATTCTTGGAAAGTATTTAATTAGCTGCATATATATTGAACTGTATAGCCTTGTAATTCATCTACTGTTTAGATTCTTAAGTGAAAAATTAATTTTGAATTCTTATCCAAGTAAACTCAAAATACATTGTTATCTAAGAAGGAAGAACAGGCTGATAACTTAATGAGCTCAAGCTTCAAGCTGTTATTAAAATAACCAATAAATCCATGAGAGACTGGGAGAAACTAACCTCTCACATATTTAACCACGAAGGCAAATTAAGTTTGCTTAAGAATCCTCCTTCAATTCATCGGAATCAGAGTCACTGGCATTATAACCTAGAAGGATGCATCAAAACAAGTATGCACACACCATTATAATTTATATCACAGAAGAAAAAAATGAAGCTGCAGGCAATAACAAAGTACCTGGGTGCTTATCACCTACTTTCCAAACCGAAGATCTAGTTCTTGATGCTTTGGTCAGCCAAACTCTTCCCTTAATTGCCAACAGAGGAAATCAATTAGAAACCAAAAGTCCACAGAAACCAAGTACATCCACACGTTGTTAATTAATCTATGATAAAAATTAGACCTTCCTCTTTATATTCAACTAATTGCCCATATACATTTCGTACCACAAAACGTTTACATGCTCTTTCTGTTATTTGCTAATGTTACAAAAAAAATCAAGTTGGAAATCTTTTTATAATGTCATTCTAGATGTATTTACAGAGGCATCTATCCATGTAATTACAGTTACAAACATGCATTTGGAAACAGATTCTTAATTCCTTATATAAACTATTAACAAATGTATTAAAACTAAACAAAATGACATCCTTTTTAAAGTAGTACACAACTTCCGGTTCTCTTAAGCACAATCACATAGGAGAAAAAAAAGGAATGCTTGCAACACACTCCTTCTAAAAAATATATATATTCTTAATTAAAATATATCCGGAATTACAATTTATGAACTTTCAAATTTTGTGATTTTCAATAAATTACAACCAATAACAAAGAGTGTGTTTAGAATAAGAGTTTAATTATCAGCCCACAATGTTGCCGTACATACCATAACTGAATGATAGTATATATAAAATACTTTATACTGTAAGTATATTTAAACTAAATTATTAAACAAAAAATCTGTTAAGAGATTTCGTTGCTAGAATTTCTCAAAACTAGCTAACAATAAACAGAGTTGAATTCTTTAATTACTCGTTAACTTTAGACCAACAAAATCTAACACCACCCTAAGTCCCAACAAACCCTAATCCAGTGAACCAAGGAAAGTAAACCAGTGAAACCAAGGAAAGTTCAAAGAAAAAACAGCAAGAAGAAAAACCACCCACCTTCTGAGCATCTCTGGGAACCCCATAGCCACTGTAGTACATCTGACCCACCAACACTTGCATGTTTATGTCCCCTGCCTTAGCCTCTTTCAGAGCATCTCTGAACCACCGCTTCACACAATCTGCCACCACCTCGGACAGGGGCACGCGACTACTCCTTTCCCCCCCAACGGAACTCTCCATAACCCCTTTCAACTTCAAGTACAAAACGTCGTCTCAGTGTTGAAGTTTTAGTTTTTGCTCTTCTTTTTGTGAGACCCTAAAAGAATTGGACTTTCTGGAATTAGAGTTGAAAAGCGTAAGTCTCTCGCCGTATACTGTTGGAGAAAAATCATGGGTGTATCTCAGATTGAACTAAAATACCCAAATTAACACCAGAATAGCAACATGGGGTTTCGAAGTGCATACGTTTTTTCCCCCGGGTGGTTTCGAGTTTTCTGCGATGCTACTTGATGATCATTTTTGGTTTCAATGATAGGGGTTTGTTTGAAACGAAAAAATTACAAATAAAAAAAGTACTAGAGAGAATGATCACCTATTGGAGCTCGGTGTACAGATCTGGATAGGTGAGTTCGCTTGTTTAGCTTTTAAATTGGGTCATTTGACCTACTTATATTAGTGTTTAAGAATAATTAAAATAATACTTTTATATATTAATATAAAATTATTAGTAAAAGATATTTTTTAACCTAAGTATGTGTGTTTTAGGGCACGCAGCGGTTAAGTTACATGCATCGTAAAAATTATAATGTTGCATCATGAGTAAGGGTGTCCACGTAAACAAATTTTTTTTCTGCAGTTAGTCCTTGAAAATAAGTGGTGGCCCGTTAGTTGGTGATTTTTTGTTAGTATTTTATGCTCTGATTAGAGATAAGATTATTTTCTGTTGTAGAGTGAAGGTGTCCATAAACATAATGTTTTTTCTGTTACATATGCTTTCGGTTGAGATTAGATTCTAATAAGAGAAAGTTGTTACAAGAGATAAGCTATAAAAGGGGCTTGAGACTCCACGTAAAGGTACATTGTTTTTTAGACTGAAACTGGATACTTCTTTAATTTTAGTAAGTTTTTACTAACTTGATCGTCGGAGTGTGATCAACAGGTAGAGTGCCCTTTGTTTGAATGGAGCCACGTTTTGTTTCAATGGAGCCACGTTCCAATGCAAAAAGAAGATGTAGAACAAATTCCAGAGGAGACAGATCGAAGGTGGAGTTTCTCACCATAGTCAACCGGCGAGAAAGTCAACCGAGGATAACATTTGGTGCCCACCGTGGGGCCCGATAAGACCTGATCACATCCACATTTGTCTTTGAATTTTCCAGTGATATTAGAAACACTAGGCAAGGACGCTAGGATCTGAAGGGGACGACGCCCCTACCTTGCAACAGCTCATGGACACCGTGAGAGTTTTCCAAGAAGCCAACGAGTAGTACAGGCGACAGCAGGAGCAGATCCAACTAGAAGCTAAAGTTGAGCACGAAAGGTTAATGGCTGATGCTAAAGTTGAGCAGGAAAAGATTATTGCAGAAGATCGAGCCGAGCAAGTGCTTAGGCAAGATCAACTAATGGCAGAGATAGATGTTTCGCGAACAGTGAGGAATTGCACAAGGCCAAAGAGGAATTGTGCAAGAGTCTACAACAACTTGATCAACGCTCCACAAGGGAGCGAGGTTTGAATGCGCCCCTGAGAGCTCGTCCCAAGCCATTCTTGCAGGCAATCATGGATGCGCTTGTGCCACCACACTACATCATGTCTAAGATCGTTTTCACGGGAGTAGAAGACCTCGAAAGCCATCTCACAGCGTTCAATGCCCAGATGATTATTTCTAGGGGAACAGATGTTATCCATTGCAAGATGTTCATGGGTTCATTCACATGTACAACCCTACAGTAGTTTAGTGGGCTTCCTGATGCCCACATCACCTCCTTTGACCAGTTTTCTGAACGGTTTAGGGAACAATTCTCTGTCAACCAGGCCAAACCTCCGATTTTATATGACCTCTTCAGCATGAAACAAGGGCAAGGTGAGTCTTTAAAAAACTATTTAAACAGGTTCTGGGTGTTTACAGTGAAGCTCCAGACCCACGATGACGTCTTGATGGTCAACGCCTTTGAACAGGGAATCATGGTAGGACCATTTAGCGACTCATTGATCAGGAATCCGACAGAGACATTCTTTGAAATACAACGACAGGTTGTCGCCCATATCAATGCGGAGGAGGCAATGTCCGTGAAGCACAACATCTCCTATCAAGGGTAGACCAAGCCTAAGGAGGGTAGTCGTTCCCAACCTCAAAGGGTCAACGAAACCACAACCGAGAAGAGAACGAACTTGGGGTGTGCGCCATACCCAACCAAGAAGAACGTGCCCAAGGCAAAGGCCCGAGAGGACTTGGCATTTCGACCCAAGTTCCGAATATCTTACAAGGAATTGCTAAGCGTACTAAGGGTCGTGGAAAAGCTAAAGTTCCCTCAAAAGTCTAACAGGAACTGGTGCCACGAAAGGAGGTCTGGTGCGAATTCGACAAGGGATTTGGGCATGATGTTGAGCGATGTATAACTCTAGGTTACCAATTGGCAGGCTTGGTGAAGGACAAATTCTTGAAGGAATACCTTGAGGAGTACTAGGAAGAGCCGAAGGGAGAGGTTGCTCCCAGGGACCAAGCACATGAGATACCGGTCCATGGGGAGTTGAACACCATCTCAGCGGGATTTTTTGGAGGAGGGAGCTCTGCTTCCAAGCATAAGCGATACGCAAGAGCAGTGATGACCGTGGACGCAAGGGGACCCAACCATCCACCAGAGCCCACCCTCTGTTTTGCGAGCTCTGACCTGGAGGACGTGGTTCCTCATGAGGATGATCCAATGGTGATATTTGTTCTCACAATTGGAAAGAAGGTACACTGAGTTCTCATTGACAAGGGGAGCTCGACTGATGTGATGTTTTGGTCAACATTCAACAATTTATAGTTATCCCCCGACCAGCTAAAGTTGTACGATGATTGCTTGTTTGGCTTTGCGGGAGATCAGGTGGAAGTGCAGGGATACATCAAGTTGAGGACGACTTTTTTTTATGGCATCTCAGCTTGGACGATTAATGTTAGGTACATTGTGGTTAATGTCTCTTAAGCTTATAATTTTCTTTTGAGGAGACCTTCCTTGAACAACTTGGGTGTGGTGTCCTCGACGAGGCACATGAAGATGAAGTTGCCTTCCCTTGAGGGAGGAGTGATCACCATCAATTCTGATCAGAAGACGGCAAGAAAATGCTACGAGAGTAGCTTGAAAATTAAAAGGAGAACGTACTTAATCACTGTTCAGGCGGGAGAGCCAGAGGAGATTGTGCAAGCTGAAGTCACCAGTGAGAGGCGACCTAGACCTGCTGGTGAGGTTCAAGAAAATGAAATAGGAGGGAATTCCAATACCCTGAGTGGTTGGCAAATGTGGTGTTAGCACTAGTGCAAAAAGAAGAAAAGGATACGCTTTATTTAGTGCGGCTTTTGCGCTACCCGCTTTCGAAAAAATAGTTGTTATTCACAATAATAGTTGTTCTTGTCAGTTGACCTGGTTGTCGGTTGACTTCGAAGGCAAGCGGTGGCTCTTCCTATTTCTGGTGGATTATGTGCTTCCCCTTTGATGTTGGAAGGTGGCTCCATTGAAACTGAGGGGGCCTTACCTGTTGATTGCACTCTAACGATCAAGTCAGTTCAGGGCTTATAGAAACAATAAGTAAGTAAGCAGTTTCAGTCTTAGAAACAGTGTACCTTTACTAGGGATCTCAACTCCCTTTTATAGGCTGCTTTTAGGTTACCTCATTGTAACAACCCTTCCCTCACGAGAACCCTATCTCGAGTGAAAGTAGGTTTGATGGGAAGACACTCTGTTACGTTGTTACACAATCTTAGTGTAACAACTGCACATAATCTTTCTCCTTGGAGTGCACAATCTTAACAGCATGGCCGCCAGGGTACCAACTCGTGTACCAGCATCAGGGGGCCCATCTGTGACTGTAGGCATTCTAGCCTTTACGTATCATGCATGCAGCTTACCCCTAGAAACTTTAGCGCTCTTGGGCCTAAGCGTTTGTAATGAGTACTTACTTGTGCTAGACCCAAATGTATTATACGCACCACACACACTTTTGCTAATAAGGTCTTTCATATATATGAGTTTCAACACACGCATCTTTGGGGGCCAACTTACGTGGCCCACTATCTCGACCAGACCACCGAGCCGACCTTCTCCATACAGGTGCCGATGTCTGATGCCGATACAGATGTTCGATGTCTGGTCCAGTACAATAGCTAAGTACAATTTGAAGTTGAACCTAGAGAAGTGTGTGTTCGGGGTCTAAGCAGGGAAGTTCCTTAGGTTTTTGCTCACTGAAAGGAGTATAGAGGCGAACCCCGACAAATGTGCTGCAATCATAGGGATGAGGAGCCCTGTCAGCGTGAAGGAGGTCCAACAGTTAACTGGACTTATGGTTGCCCTGTCTGGATTCTTGTCAGCTAGTAAGGATAAGGGGTATCCATATTTAAAGTGCTTGAAGAAGAATAACTGGTTCGTGTTGACTCGTGAGTGTGAAGAGGCCTTCACCAGGTTGAATGAGTACTTTCCATCCCACCTGTCATTTGTAAGCCGCTGCTAAGTACTCCCATTCATTTGTATTTTGTGGTCACATATCGGGCAATCAGCTCGGTCATTGTGCAAGAACAAGATAGGGTCCAGAAGTTGGTCTACCTTGTGAGCAAGGTGTTGCAGGGGTTAGAAACGTGGTACCAAGCCATTGAGAATGTCGCTTTGGCGGTGGTATTCACAGCTCGATGGTTCCGCTACTACTTCCAGAGCTTTACTGTGATAATGATGACTGATCTGCCCATTTGTAAGGTCTTTCAGAAGCCCGACAAAGCAGGTCAGATGGTCTGTTGGGAAGTTGAGTTGTCCTAGTTTGATGTGAAGTACGAATCCCAAGGGCCTATCAAGGGCCAGGTGTATGCTGACTTCATGGTAAAGCTATTATCTGAAGGTCCCCAGCCTAATCCTAATGACTTCAAGTGGGTTCTTTCAGTGGACGGATCCTCTAACCAACAAGGGAGTGAAGTTGGGGTCATTCTAGAAGTGTCGAGTGGGTTGTTAATCAAGCAAGCTTTGAGGTTCGCCTTTAAAGCCAACAACAACCAAGTTAAGTAAGAAGCCTTGATAGTTGGGATGTTGATGGCCAAGGAGTTGGGTGCTCGAAGTTTGTTGGTGAAGAGTGACTCGTTGCTGGTTATTGGGCAGGTCACGGGTGAGTACCAGGCTAAGGATCTGCAGCTAGCCTCGTACCGCAGGTATGTTATGCTTTTGAAAGCAGCTTTCTCCATGTTCGAGCTAGTGCATGTCCCAAGAGAACATAACTCCCGAGCAGACTTGATATCCAAATTGGCAAGCTGAAGGAAGGAATGTCGGCAGAGGTCAGTCATTTAGGAGACCTTGAAGTCGCCTAGGACCACTACAGGGGGCTAACCGAGGTCAGTCGTGTGGAGATCTTAGGTGTGAGCTTTTAGCAAGGGAGGAGGCACCGATCGTTGACACATGAGACCTTGAAAGTGCCCAAGATAACCACCTATGACTTGTTGGGAAATGAGTCTTTGGAGGTCCTGCAGGTCGACATTGTGGAGACCTAGAGAACTCCATACCAACGCTGCCTAGGTGATGGTTTGCTCCCTGCAGAGCCTACAGAGGCAAAGACGATTAAGAGGAATGCGGGGAAGTATACCCTTGTAGATGGCAAGTTGTTCCGGCATGGTTATACCCACCCAATCCTCACTTGTGTAAGTGGGATCAGTGTACCCGCATCATGTGGGAGCTCCACGAAGGAATTTGCGAGAGTCATGTCAGAGGAAGGGCTTTCTCGTTGAAAGTCGTTCGAGATGGGTATTATTGGCTGACTATGAAGGAGTATTGCGTGAGACATGCACAACGATGCAAGCAGTGTCAGAAACATGCTGTTTGGCATCACGCACTAGCTGAGGAGTTACGGTCAATCTATAGCCCATGCCCTTTCCATACCTGGGAATAAACATCTTGAGTCCTTTCCCTTTGGCGATTCGGCAGATGAACTATCTCATAATAGCCATTGAATACTTAACAAAGTGGATCAAAGCCGAGCCAGTTGCGCAAATAACTGCTCACAAGGTGCATCATTTTGTGTGGAAGAACATTGTATGTCGTTTTGGGATTCTTATGTTAACCTTGAAGTTTTGATGTCTCCAAATCCATGAAGATTGTTGGAAGACTAGGTTGTTGCTTGTGGGCATGGGTTCTAGGTAGATTAGAATTTGTCAATCCACTCTAAGCTTAATCCAAAACTGAATCAATCAAGTTCTTGTAAAGAAATCTGTTTTTCAAAGTTAGTGAAAAACAACTTTTTGATTTTTCGTTTCGATCGGTTGTTTTACAATTGGTGGTTTTGGAAAAGATTTGAAAAAGATGAAATTGGCTGACCTCACAGTCAAAGCCAATTCAATCGATTGATTCGTACTTTCAATCAATTGTTTTTTGAAAAAACTTAACATAATTGGTTAAATCTGTTAAATCTGTTTTTGCTTGATTCAAATCTGTTTTGGTCCTTGATTAAAAGACTAAAACGACTATTTTTTAGGCTATATAACTAGTTTTTGAATCTCTGATTAAAGAGAGAGATCATATTACAAAAGATAAAAGATTTTTCAAAGATTGCAAGATTGCTTAAAGCTTTGCATTGGTTAAGAGTGGAATAGGATCTGTTGTATTCATTGTGTATTAGGTTTAATCCTTCCTATTATTTCTTGTATTTCAATTCATATTTGTAAACTTGAAAGGTACTGGTGTCTACATTCAGAGGGTGTTCTGACTTGTAGTGTTTGTGTTTCAAATAAGGTGAGTGTTCTTGAAGGGTTCAAGATCACCTATTTGGTGTTTGTGTTTGTGTAATTTGTGATTTATTGCCTAGTGAAATACACAAGCGTTTCTGGGGACTGGATGTAGCTCAAGTTAAGAGTGAACCAGTACAAACCTCGTGTGTTGAATCTCTCTATCCCTCACTGCTATTAAAACTGTTTGATCTGTGTTTATGCAAAGTGTTGATCAAAACAATCGGTTGATTCGTATAAACAACTGATCCGGTCGGTCATCGATAGTCGGTGACGTCAGCAACAGATAGCCACGTGGACCGTTCCTAGTGGGACATGTGGGCCAAGGAAGCAGATGTGTCTTTGAGAAAGTCACCCAGGGGGTGATCGGTGATCAGTGGGTGGTCGGTGGCCCTAGAGGATGCGCGATCAGCGCCATGAGGCATAAGGCGTGGCGCTATGATGAATCGATCGGTCGTCTGGGGTGAGCGATGGTCATCGGGTCTTCGTGTTACGCGCGGTTAAGCTGGGACTGAGGGGTGATTCCCAGCGAGAGCGCTGCGTTACGAGCCTTGTGTGGCAGAGTATCAGAGTAAGGAGAAGTTATGTGCTTTGCAGTGTTGTGCATGAGGGTGGTCTAAGAGAACTAGTAGCCAGCCAGTGATTGGTGCTCTCCTAGCCCATGACGTGCATGGTGCAAAGCAGAGGTGATCGGTCACACAGTAGGTGATGCCTAGTGCGTGTGCTTAGCCAAGCCACACTTGGTATTCACGCTGAGGTTGCACGACACACCTAGTGAAAGAAACGCGCTAAGTTACTTCATACACGAATAACTTAGGCGCGCAACAGAGTATATAAAGGCATTCCGCGCTCATGCAGAGGAAGGTAAGATTCATTCTTGCGAGTTACTA
>Ga0123341_1000844_pt1 | contig 21152 bp, 12 predicted proteins | sample Turbeapinknodule_FD_89959 | JGI IMG/M metagenome (GOLD analysis project Ga0123341, IMG submission 89959) | Root nodule microbial communities of legume samples collected from Mexico - Turtle bean Mexico pink nodule | ecosystem: Host-associated > Plants > Roots > Nodule | place: Mexico: Nepantla...
GTGGAGAAGGAGCGCGTGGAGGGCGTGGGTACGGTCGGAGGAGATGAAGGAGACGAGGAGGGACTTGGCGTGGGAGAATTTGCGGTGGAAGAGAAGGGGAGGGAGGAGGGTGAGAAGCGCGTGAGGGGAGGAGCGGAGCGGAGGTGGCGCGTGGGTTTGGAGCCAGTTGAAGAAGGAGAGGAGCGTGGTGGGGTGGGAGCGGAGAGTCTTGCATGAGAGAATGGAGTTGACGAGAGGGAGAGTGAGGTGAGGGATGAAACCTTCTAGTTTCTCCGATTCCACTCCTCCATTCTCCTTCTTCTCTTCCAGAATCTTCCTTATGCCTTCCACCACTTCTTCCTCCCTCATCTTCTCTTCTCTCAGACCGCGCGTGGGTTTAGTAGTTTAGGGTTTTTCTTTTGCAGAACAACAGCATAAACAACAAAGACAAAAACCCCATTTAATTAAAAAATAAATAAATTTGGTGGTCAGAACAATCCATATTATTAAGAATAATTTTATTTAAAAAAAAAGAGTCACATAAAAAGTTAGAAAATTTTGGGCAAAATAAAAGAATAAATCCCCAATTGTAGCGTGTGAGTGAGATAGGGATAATTTGGAATGGAGACGACGAAGGTGGTGACACTGAAAGCAATGGAAGCAACTCCGTTAACCTTCAAAGACTACGGCCAGGTCATCGAGGCTTCGCCGGACGGCCAAGAATTCGGTCTCCACGATGCTCAACTCGACCTTACCCACGGAACTCCCAGGTTTCATCTTTCAATCAACCTTCAATTTTTAGGGTTTTTCTCACACACTTTTGCCTCTTGTCAATTCCAATTGTATTGTTATGGAATTGAATTCTAATGCCATCCAATAGTAGCAACTTGCAGGTAATTGAATTTCTTAACTTGAAAAAAAAAAAATGAATACATAGAAATTGGAAATGTTTATTATCTGAGTAACTCCAAAGAATCATGAAGTACTAAGTAACTCGGATTCAATTGAGGTACAGTTTCCTTATAAATGGTAGAGTTCAATGCTTCACACTTCATGGAGTGCCGAACAACCAAGGTGTCTTCAACCTTGGTTTCAATACTTTTCCTCCAAACATGCAAAGGGGTACCGATTTTCAAGTGCCTATTTTGTCTTATTTTGAAGTGTAAAAACTGCACTCTAGTCTTTAATATCAGTAACACTAGGAGTTATAATTGGTTTGGTTGGTTACATTCAATATTTTATTGATTAATCTATGCTTTTTGCCAAATATAGATTTATATGAGATTAGTTCATTGTTTTATTTCGTGTAGCAGTATCATCTCTGCTGTTAGGATTGTATTTCCTTCTTCTTCTTTCTTTTTGTATTCATAGATAAATTTGAGGTATTTTGTGCTCTAACGAGCCAACATAATCTGCTTACCCCAGTAAACCTATCAATCAAAATTGTTAGGCATAGGAACTATGGATTTCATTGTGGTGGTATATTTGCAAAAACTGCGTCAAATCTGTTTTTCTGTGCATATTTTGTCAGCTTTATTAAGCTTGTATAATTATTAAACTCTCTTATTTGGATTGGTATAAAGCTTATTGAAATTGATGTGTATTTGGTAGGTTCTACATTATGCATATTGAGAATCGTCCACTCAAGTTTTCTAGTATTACACATCATGCAAACGTGACTCAGTGCCTCGGGTCTGTTGGTGGTCATGCTTGGTATCTTGGAGTGGCAAAGTCGTCCATTGTTGATTCAAATGAAATAAAGGATGACACAGGCAAGAAGATTGTGCAGTCCCGTTGCGGTCATTCATACGTGCCTCCTGACATTGATGAAGTCCAAGTTTTCAAGGTTGCAGGTTCCAAATTTCTTAAGCTTGACCGGGGAACATGGCATGCTGGCCCTCTATTTAAGGCAGATGCAATGGACTTTTACAATCTAGAGTTGAGCAATACAAACGTGAGTTTTTCACCTATCTTTTTCCACGATACAGCATCCTAGTTCATTTGTAAGAGTTTATGTTTTAGTCTATGTTGCTGTGGCTCACATGGCCTTTTATTCTTCGAACAGGTGATTGATCATACCCAACACAGCTTTAAGAAGGACAATGGAGTGGTCTTTTTAATTGACGAGTAACTTCAGTTTTATCTAGTTTCCAACATTTCAACTATTTCTGTATATTGTTTATCAGTAAATGACAAATGTCATTTCTATAATTTCTGGGAAGTTCAGCGTTCTGCTTCATATTTGTAAAATTTTTATGCAGTGTGAACAAATAATACCACATTCCTCTTCTGCATGTTTGAACAAAATATCTAATGGCTTATTAGTAGAGTAAAAGGGGAACAAACAACTAAGGTCTGTGGGTGGGGTTTAGTTAGTTTGCACAAAGTCTTAAAACCTTATCGCTGTTATTGTAAAAAAAATGTGTTGTTAAGACGATTATGACCTATAAGTTAATTGAGTGTTATTTTAAAAATTAAGTAAATAAAGTACATTTAGTTTAATTATTTATTTTTATTTAGAATATTCAACTTATTTTATTTGAAAGTTTAATAAAAAAATTATGAATGTATGGTATGCAAAAATTTACTAGTTTAAAATACAAATGTATTGAATAATTTAAAATATTTATATGACGTGAGGTTAGTTTCAATAGATAATTTAACATTTCTATAGATAGTTTCGAACAAATTTAGATACCGTAATTGATTCAATCCATAAAATATTTGAGCAAATAAGAATTTGACAGTTGGGAAGAATAAAGTCAAATGTGGAAAGGAAAACACTTCGTAGTAATTGAAAGAGGTGCTCAACAGGAAAAGTTTTGGTTCTATGCAAATCATTTCAGCCTCTATTTTGCGAGAAAACGAAAAGCTAATAAAAGTAATTTTACATAACATTTATTTGAAATGGGCACTACTAAACAAAATTTTGTTAAACTAGCATTTACAAATCACGAGATAACAGATTTTGTTCGATGAGGTGAAAAACATATTTTATAAAATTTTTGAATGTTCTGTTGTAGGAGTGGCTGTTCTATCTGTGTGCTGCTAGAATCTCCATATTGATTATCATTACTCAGCTCCCATCAACTGCATGAGGAATTAACACATAACTTAATTCATTGAGATTCTTATAAAACTCAAGTTATGAGTGACAAGGTGGTTGGTCAATATTGAAGTACAGAAAAACATCAGCAGTCACCTTGAATATATCTCCAAACATCCCCATTGGGTTCCTTCGCTGTACTCCAAAGAATCTCTCCGCAGTATCATCTAGCATCTGAATCACAGTTTGTCACATCAAATGCAGCACATGGCTTGAAATTTCAGTTTCGTGCTAAGACAAAAATAACCTCCAAATAATCATAAAAAACTCTTAGAATTTTAATTCGAAAATAAGGATACGCCACATATTCATTTGCTGCCAACAACAGAGAGGAAAACAGATCATGACTTGGTTTAGTAAGTTATCTGACCTCATTGAACGCAGGTTCCCTTTCAATACTTGGCCTAAAATTTGCTCTCAACATATTAAAAAGAGGCAGAGCATCTCTCTCCAACCTGGCGTAACAGAAAAAAAGGCATCGGCTTGCAACATATATGGAGCGCTAAATAGTTGAAACTACTATGATAGAAAACTCTTCTTCCCATTAAACACATCTTATATTAATCAAGTACTCTCACTAAATATGACTCCTATGCTATGTAACTTCATCTATTACATACGACGACGACTACTTTGCTTCACTTTTATACGTGGTAACCAATTGATTATGTCTCTGTTCCTGTCCTTATAGCAGAATAAGGTGCTTAATTTTAGTTTGATTTCTTTTATTGCTATCCATTGTACATAACAAAGTGAAGTGTTCATATCTTGTAATAGATGTAATTCAGAAACAAATAAAATACTAAATAATCTTGGAATTATAGCGCTTCCAGTCCCCTTAAACTAAAAGTAATGCAAAATGCCCCTTTTCTATGTCTGCATTTAGAACAGAAATTGATCACTTTATTGGTTTAAGTTGAACAACATAAAAAACTTACGTTCGCAAAAGATAATTAATGAATTGCATCAGCTCTGTCTTAGGAAACGGAACCTCAGCTGATTCAACTTGGCTCTTTATCTCATCCATTAGTATGTTCGCGTCTCTCAAATTACCTAAAGATAAATACCTATTGTGGAAGAAATGAGCAATTCATCAGTTTGAAATCTTGTTTAAATAAGCATGGAATTACAATTTACAGGTCAAAGACACTAACCAAACAAAACATGGACTTTAAATTTAATAAGCATATTAACATCATCGAAAACAGTGGATTCACGTCTTTACACTTCAATTGTCACCTAGGATGCCACTGAAAGGGCATTAGTAGAGAGGTCATGGGGTTAAGGTAAAGTAACTATGCATGCATCAATGATGATTAGTACAACTGAAGTGAAAATTTCCTTCATACCAAAACAGGGAGTGGAGGACAGCTTGAGACTGATTCTATTATTGGTTTCTTTTCATATTTTTTTATTAACAAGAAACAATATCCTAAACTTACATTCTGTGATCTGAATAGGAAGTGTTTGTTTTGACAATAAAGTAGATGAAAACTTAGTTATAATACATTCTGCAATATACAAACAATATTGGAGCCAAGTTAAATGCACTCAAAAACAATAAAATAAGTATACAGAGAAATATATATGCACTACAGTTGTAATGAAATAAGAAAAACATAAATTTCACCATGGTATAAGCACCTGGGTATTCAATAGACAGAAATTTTGATATTATTGCCAGGTAACTAGAGAGAATTATATTCTAAAATGCTTTTACCTTAAAACTGCCCGAGCAATGGCCAAATCATCTTCACCAGGATAACTCTACAACATTTGAAAAAACACATCAGTTGATCCTTCTCAAAACAATACCAAAAGAAAAAAGTAAATTCATCAGCTATCTCCTCCATTTAAGTTTGAGAATAAAAATAATATAACAGTCATAGCATAAATAAACATCACAACCTAACATGAAAGCTTTTTATAAAAAAAAAACATCATAAAAGTCGATCCAAGGTATGCCTCCCACCTAATATTAACAAGTTGAGCAAAATAACAAGGAATGAAAATATTAGGAGGCTGACCTTGCTCAAAAAACTGACGAGAGTAGTAGCAAACTTTTTTGGATTATTTCCTTTCACGTAATGATATGTAACTTTAGCCATATCCTGCATGTAAAAAGCAAAATGATATTCATTCGCTACATAAATATCACGATAATTTAAATCTTTCCAAGGCATGCAAAGCTTCACAGCATAAAGCCATTTCCATACCAGCCCCAAAATTCATTTGCTCCAAACAATCTATGCGACAGTGTACTCTAAATTAATTTACGAGTAAACTAAATTTTATGTCAGCATTGCCTGAGTCTCATGTAAACTGAGATCGAATCAAGGAAATTAAGGGTGGATATAAGATTAAAAAAGGTGTTGCTGTCCACTTCAAAAAAAAATCACATCCTGCCCTATACACAGCCCTTGAAAGTATCAGCTTAAAACAGCTACCACTAGAGTAAACAAGAGAGACAAGAAGTCTCCAAGCCTGAGTTCCAGCTTCTCTTTAAAACAAAATTTTGCCTCTAAAATCACAGAAAACGTAGTAGTTGGGTTGGGAGACATTCAATAATTTCATCATCTCTAATTAGTGCCAAACCGTTTCTATCAATAACACTGGTTTAGAAGACATAGCTAACTCAAGCTTTTCCAAAACCAATATGAAAATAAATCAAAAATGTTTTCAAAGAGATGAGATAACCTGCTATAATTTGCAATTTAACCAATTCTGAACCCAGAGAACCTTGGCAATTTATTTTTCTCATCTCATACCCAATTTTCTATAATTTTAACAGCTACCTAATTTTGGCTAGGATCACTAAAACCTTTCCCATTAAAACCATAACTGTTTCCAGCCATAATTTTCATTAATCCCTTCAAATTAAAAATCTTATATAGCACCTGAATAACCAACAATTTGATTCTCCAAACACTAATGACATGGCTTCCAAATTCTCCGTATCCTCATAGACACAATGCACCCAAAAAAACCTAAATTTAGCCAACTAATCAATGCTTATTTTAATTTGTTAAATGTTGATGCAGAAAAGCTTTTACATATCTACACTCATGTTTCTCTTCTATATAGAAATCAAAGATAAGATAAGATTCAAGAAAAGAGATTGTGAAACTTACCACCTCCGGACTTTCAGAAAATATGTATTCAGCTAGCATGATGTGCAGCTCTGGAGATCCATTAATACTTTCTCCATTTTCAGCTGACCACCTGAATACAATAGCAGCAAAGAGAGAATATATTATTCAGACAAACAAATAATCATAATCTAGAAGAGGAGTGACCTAGTGGACAAGGCTCCCATCAAGTGGGATTTGGGAGGTTTGATATATACCCCTCATGTTGAGAGGCTATTTTTAGGATTTGAATACTTGCATTTGCTTTACATAGAAGAATATTTAAGGAATAAATAATATTTTTTCAATTGGTAAATGCTATCTATTGTTGTAAAGACACTGTATGATTCACTTGGTCAATAAGATAAAAATTAAGGAAAGAAAATAAAGTGAGAAGAATAAAATTGGGTAGAAAATGAGATGACTGTTTAGTCTTTTTAGGATAAAAAAGATGAGTATTTATAAAAAGACACAAATGACATTTAATATAAATGATAGTAATTTTGTTTGTACATGGTATGAAGAATATAATAGTAACTTCATTTTTTTTAATTTCACTTTTGTAGTTTTCTCTCCAAATTGGAAAGCCAATTCTAATTTTTTTCTTTCCTCTCGTTTTCATTCAAATAAAATGATGGAAAGGATTTTGAAAAATGTGCAACCCCTCCTCTTTTCTTATCTTCACTTTTCTTTAACACATACTTTTAAGTAATTGGAAACACTAAGTGCATGTGTTTACCTTAGACGAATTAATCACTTATTTACCAACTATGACAGATTTTTCTCAAAATAAAGCAACAATCTCCCACAAATATATTACTAAACATGTACTTAGTTAATAGAGTGTATAAGATATTCTTACATGGTGCCTTTAAGTTACTCATTGACAAGACACTTTGTGATTTAATCACTTCTTCAATGTCGATCTTTCTGTTTGGCTAGCCCAATTAAAACAATCTAGGTCTATCTTGGCTGACAACCACAAACACCAAGCCTTATCCCGCCAAGTGGGGTTGGCTATATGGGTCAATCAACACAATTAAGACCTAGCTTTCTACCAATCCAACATAAATATAGCATGCTTACGATTTGGTTGTTAGTAAGTCCTAAACTATATGGTTTACATTTGTATGATAGAAGCATTTTTTTTATCATGTACATTGGAACATAATAAAGTCCATGAAATAGTTTATCTAATGTTAATATTCTTAGATATTTCAAATCAAACATTATTGTTAATACGGATACCGATAAAATATATTTGGACTAGTACTTGACTAAATAGATGACCCTATATCATGAGTTTTGGATATGAATATTAAGTATTTACATGAGTATATCTCATTTATTCTACGGTTATGAAGTAATAGATAAATTGAACTACAAAAGGATGACATTTTGTGTTTTGCATTCAACCATGATATTTAGACATGTCATGGAAAGGTTGTCATATCCTTCTTCTTAATTGTGTAACAAGTGATGTATACTTAGATATTGTTCATTGTTTATAATATTAGAAAGATTTAATATTATTGTCAGTGTCATGAGAATCTACAGCCTTACATACAAGGTTGTGTAACTCTTTAAACATTAAATTCACATGAACTCTCAACTCAAAAACGAGACAATGACTTTGAAATCAAATATAACTCTTGTCCAAATTTTACCCAACAGTGTCAAAATTTTATTAGACTCAAATTATTTGAAGAAATTAACTCCTTTTTGAATTATTTTCATCTTAAGAACTTATTTGTGAATTTATGTATGATTTAGTCATCTATGTAGGTTAATTCAGCATTAATGTACTATCACACTGTATTATTGTGATTTGCTACTTCTTTTTAATATGATGTCCATACAGTGAATTATTGTTGTATTACGAGTACTATGTTAATGCACATATGTCACCACTAGTTTTTTAATATAACTTTTTATATTAGGTAAACCCTTATGAGTTTGAGTTACTAGTGGAGTTTACAAAAGCTCCACGGATTTATGTAAGCTCTCAGATTTGACAACCTTGGTTACGAGTATAGGCAGATTAAAGAGAGAAAAAAATTCTGACTTTAATGTTTCCTATGGTTTGGGCTCATAACGTATAATAAAGGAAAGTCTAAACAATGAGAAACAGTCATGCTTCACATGGACCAGACTCTTAGTGTAAGGTCCAAGTACTACGAGGTTAAAATGCTAAGAAGCTCCAAGGTAGTGATTAAAGCCCTAATGTGCATCCTGTTTGTGCAGTTGACACCACTCCTCTCCCTTCCTTGATCATGAGATGGTTGAGGAATTGGTTTGTGTAGACTTTGTAGGGCTTTTTTGACTCATGATTGTTGGACTATCATGTTTGCAAGGGATTGTCATGCTTTGATATGTAATTATCACAGTTTTATGCTCTTTCAGAAGGATCCAATGATAGAAATTTTTTTGCTGTGGTTTTGGTCCATGCTTCCCAACATTGGGATGTTAACCATCTTTTTCTTTTTTTCATGTCCCACATCAATTGATAAAAACAATAAAAAATGTTGGCACCAATTTTGCATTCAAATCAAGAACAATAACCAAAAAGCCAATATTACTAGAGCTTAAGAAAAATGCAATTCACAGATAAAAACACCAAACCGCTGCCAAGCTAGCTTTCAAATTTAGTCACGTTCAGAATCACATAATAAGACAATAACAACTACAACAAAAAATTTCCATAAAGTGAGATTGGCTACATACACCACTGTTTTACCATAAATCATGCTATTGGATTAATCATTGAACACTAAATCTTTCTAAATGGTTTTATTTTAACAATAGTTTTTCTCAGTCTCCTGCTTCTAGTGATTAGGCTACCTTTCATTTCATATACTCTGCTAATTGGAACTTCTACAAGATTCACTCGTGCCTAAACTACCAAAGGCCACATTTTACCAATGTTTTTATATTAAGAGCCCTACCCCAACTTTCTCTCTAGAGCATTCATTCCTTATCCTACTTGTCTAGTATATCCACTCATCGAACACATTACTGTCCCTGATAAGTCCAATATATTTTCTTGTTGACTTTTTACCACACAACATTGGGAGGTAACAAAAATGTGCGTGAAACTTCCCCATACACTTACCTTTCCATCAAAAATAAGATTCAAAGCATTCCCTCATCTCGTCCACCCAACTTGAAATCACATCACATAATAACACAACCCAACAATTTTTCCCCACAAGTCATTGAAGTTTCTGCACACTCATTATAATTATGAGCGCAAAAGTCTTAATAGCAATAGATTTGGGATATATACAAATGCTTTTTCTTCTGTAATATTTTCATTTAAGAAATAATACACACTTTGTTTCCATTACTGAGATTTGTTTTCCCTTTTAATCACAACTGACATTTCTGCTAAAATATTGGGAACTAAATCAACAAGCTAAACCTGGATTTGAGATGTGATGAGAATCAATCATGTCAGAAACATAGATGAGGATCAATCATGTCAGAAACATAGATGAGGATCAATCATAAATCCACTTACATTTTACACCCTCAATTAACATTAGAAATTCCTTGTACTAATCAGTTAATTCAACAAACCAACAAAAAAACATAAATGCATGCGCAGGCAGAACAAGTCAAAACACTTTCCTCATATCCCCTACTTACAAAATACATTACTCCCTCTCAACTCTTCCCTGTTCCTTCACACACATCAGGTTCAAATAGGATATTGCAAACCCTTTTCTCTAATACTTCTTGTAAATTGTAACACAGATAAAAGTCACCCAGACTTAAGATAAAATAGATTCTCAAATAAAAATATTAATAAGATATCTAAATGCATTAATACCTTTCTGTAAACTGGACAATGAATTAAACCACAACTTTTAAGATAAACACAACAGTATGTGACATTAACTTGCAAAGAAAAGAGAGGGGGAATGTTAAATGTAAAATATAATCTAGAGAATTGTAATTTGTGTCAAGTCTCACTTGATAGCAGCTTTTAAGAATGAGGAGCAGCCCTCAACACGTGTCTTTGCACTTCCAATGTTTTCAGAAAGCTGCTGCATGTCATCAACATCCCACAGGTGTTGTGGCAATGGAACCCGAGGAAATGATTTGTAGATTTTCTTGATACGTTCTACCATTAAAATTTAAAAGTAGTGTAGTTAGTCATAAGAAAGATTTTTTCATGGTTAAATATATAAGAGTCCAAATAAGAATGAATGATTTTAAGCAAGTCTGTGATAATTACTGAATAAAAAGTCCCCATAAAATTAAGTAATAATTAAGAATAATGTACATTGCATCACAAATAAACCCACAAAAAAATAATGACTCAAAAATAAAACTGTATAAGAAAGGATAAAGAACGAACCAAGCACTTCCTCATCACAAGGAACTTTCCCTTTTCCTAATATCTCCACAAACAATAAAGCTAGTTCTGCTCCACAGGTTACCTTGGTAAATAGAAAATAACTGTTAAATTTTGCTGTTTGTCAGGTCTACTGAATGTTTTATCATATATGTATATTAACATCCGAAATACATTTTAAATTTAAATTTACATTTAAAATATAAAGGATTCTTTTTTTTCTCTTAATTTAATTTTTTTAAATGCAGGTAAAGAGAGAAATGGTTTACATTTATGTGATATAATCCTCTTGCAGATCAATTAGCACAGCTAAGGAACATACATACATACAAAGCATTACATAGGGATGGGCCCAAGCCCATATACAAGAAAGTATCTGACAGCATGATTTCAGGTGTCTCAGATAGACAAAAATGCATGATCAAGATAGGAAAAGTAGCCAATCGTGTCAAATAATTCAAAGCACAGCTCCCATACAGCAAACAAAAGAAAAGTGTTTCAGAGACATGGTCATTGAAGCCATCAAAGCTCCTTCAGCCCCCCACCCACCCACAGGAAAAGGCTGATAGTAGAACAGTAACAATGAAAAATCTATAAATTACACTTATATATCAGAATAAAGATTCTAAAATTGATAATTGTGTATCTTTAAAGACATTGAAATAGAAAATGTAGAACCTGCCCATTGGACAATTGAATGCACGTTCCTGAATGTAGGATATCTAATGCTTCAGAGTACCTCTGAGCAGATACATATCTGCAGCAAAGCGTGTATGCTACATTAATATCTACAACTTATCTGATGAGTATGATTAGTAAATGCAGTTGCAGACCAAAATAATGAAGCTTGACCAAAAATACAGAGGTTCATAACAAGATTGACCAAAAAAAAGGAAAGTACATTTTACAGATAAATTAATTTAAATAGAGAAGCAAAAAAGATGTTCCAACTTCAAGAGCATAGGATGCACCATAAAAGAAACCAGAAAATGCAAAACTAAAATGAAATAGCATTTAACAAAGAAACCCATGTGTTCCACACTAGAAAATAACCTTGCCTTCTTTGCTCATAAAACTCAAGGGTGTGTTTGGTAGAACACCGAGAATAATTCAGGACAACCACTTAATTCACAGCACAACTTTCTATCATGTACATTGTTTGATGAACAATGAACATAAAAACAAATTTAATAACTCAGAGGACTTTCTCCTTCCAATGTGATCTTGGTTTGGGTTTTCATCTTCCAGTGAAATCTCATTGACCATGCCCTCCCAACCCAAGAACTCCCTTAGCAACCTCACATACTGTTCTCTTTCAAATATCCTTAACCACCTCTTTTTCTTAAATCTGTTACATGTCCTTTATATCTCTTTTTGTTTTTAATTGAATTATGCCCAACAAGTAAGTTTTTCTAATTGGTACTTTAGTAGAATATTCACTACCAATTTTTCTTAGTTTTGTATGTAGAAGATTTGTGTCTCTTGACAACTTCATCCTGGCACACTAACCCTCGAATTCAACTTTGTAAAACAGGTAAGTAGGAGTGAATAGGTGGGACAAGGATATGATCGGTAAGAAAGTGAGAAAGTTACATGCAAAAGAGAGTGGATTCATTTTTGTTAAACTGTAAGAAAGAGAGACATTGAACTAAAAACATGTGTTAAAGAGGCAATATGAATGTTTTATTTATATGAGAAAACAGAATCAATATAATAAATAGAGGAGATTTGATATTCTCTAACATAAAATATGATACAAAAATAAATGAAAATATTCCTAATAATACATGTATAATCTAGATATCCTTGATTATAAAGGATTTGCTTCTTATTTCTATAATTATAATACTCCCCTTCAAATTGGAGCATATAAGTCATTTGTGCTTAGTTTGCTTCAAAAAATGGCCAATCTTTGATCCTATTAGAGACTTAGTGGACATGTCATTCGACTCTTCTGTAGAGTTGACAAATCTAGTTGTGATTTCTCCAAACTCCATTTTTTTTCTCATACGAAATAATAATCTATCTCAATATGTTTGATCCTCCCATGCAAGAAAATATTAGACAATGTGTAATGTTGCCTAGTTGTCACATAGAAGATGCATTTATGAACTTTCTTCAAATTTAAGTTCTTTGTTGAGTTCTTATAGTCATATTAGCTCACAAATGTCATTGCGAAGTAATATGCTTCTCCACTTGGTTTGACCGGAATATTTTGTTTCTTACTTTTCCATAATATTAAATTACTTCCAACAAAATACAATACCTCAAAATGGAACGCCTATTAATTGGTGAACCTGCCTGGTCAACGTCAAAACACCCAACAATTTTAGTATTTGCTTTATCTTCATAAATGAGGCATTTGTCAGGAGCATTCTTAATATACTTCAAAATCCATATTACATCAATGGTCTTGACTAGTAGACTTTAAAATTGACTTACTCTGCTCGCTTCAAAGGTGATGTCAAGACGGATCACAATGAAGTAATTTAGTTCGCCAACTAACCTTTTATATATCCAAGGATTAAAATATGGTTCTTCTTGGACAGGTAGAAGTTTAATACTCGGAGCGATTGGTGTGTCCACAAACTTAGCATTTAACATCCTTGTTTCTTCTAAAATGTCCAAAGCATATTTTCTCTCAAATGTGACTAAACCATCCTTAAAATTGTGAAACTTCTACACCTAGGAAATATCTCAAGTTCCAATATCTTTGTCCAACACTTTTGAACAAAATATTGTTTTAGTTGGACAATACCCTCCTTAACACTACATATGATAACAATATCATCCACATATATAATGAGATAGATAAATCTTTGGAGAGAACAACGATAAAACAAAGAATATTTAACATTACTTCGGATCATTCCAGATTGATGGATGACAGTCCAAAAACGTCCCAATCATGAATGGAGTGATTGCTTGAGGCCATATATAGATCTATGTAGATGACATACCATATCAAATGACTCTCCCTATTAAAGAAATCAAGGAGGTTGCTCCATATAAACTTCTTCATTAAGAACACAGTGTAGAAATGCATTCTTGATGTCAAGCTGAAGAATAGTTGCAATGGAAAAGAGAAGTCGAATAAATATCATTTTGGCAACAGGAGATAAAGTACCATTATAATCTTGACCATAGATTTTTGTGTATCCTTAGGCAACCAAGTGAATTTTATAGTGATCAATTTTACCATTAGGTATTGTTTTAAGAGTATATAACCATTGACATCCAATAATTGATTTGCCAACTAGAAGAAGAACCAACTCCCAAGTAACATTACTTTGAAGGAAACATCTCATCAATCATCGTGTGTCACCACTCTGGTGAGTTAAAGCTTCACTTGGAGACTTAGGATTAGTGTAATGGGAGGAACAATTATAGGTAGAATGTGTACCTTTTAGAATAGCAATAGGTCAGTCATTTTCAGAGGAAACGAGAATCAATACGAGACAGTGTTAGGAAAGAATCAGCCTCCCTATACACCCTTATCTGTCATAGATGAGTTTCGTACAAAAATTTCAATAGGCTGCGAATAACGTTGATATACTCAAAGAAGTGTTGGACAAAGTCATCTAGTAGTAATGAAGAAAGATTGACAATGGTTGGAAAGTGACTAAATATGTCATAATTAGAAGGAGCAAGTGTATAGTATGGAACAAACTAAAAGAAAGAGATGTCAAAATACCAATTAAGATCAAGAAAAAACAACAATATCCCACAAAGACACATTTGAAGAAGAAAGTAGAAAGTTTATCTCAACTAAGTGTTAGGTTATGAACAAAACATATGTACCAAAAACACATGGAGGAAAAGAAAAGGATAGGGTACCCAATCATTAAGGACAGATGATGACATTGCTTAATGAGATAACAAGTTGTAAGGACAACATCCACCCAAAAATCAATGAGGAAGATGACTGCAAAGAAGTGTCTGAGTAGCTTCAATAAGATTTTTGTTTGAAGTAAAAAGACACGAAGTTTGATGAAGAATATCATCGAATGCCATGAACTACTGAAATAAGTGAGAAAGATACTCATGGGCATTGTCACTAGGAAGAATACGTATGTATATACCAAATTTTGTTTAAATTTTATTAAAAAAATTGAAATGTAGAAAACACTTATGATTGATTCTTCATCAACCAAATCTAAGTATATTTAGAATAATCATCAACAAATGTAACAAAATATTTAAAACAATAAGTAATCGTACAAGAAGGATCCCAAATATTAGAGTGAACTAACTAAATAAGAGACCAAACTCACATATTAAGAAAAGATTGACGAATACATTTTCCTAACTGATATGACTCACAATTCAAACTTGACAAATGTTTTAAATTTGGTACCATCTTTTGCAATTTTTTCAACCTAAGATGTCCTATTTGGACATGAATCATCATTGGAGAAATCGTTGATGCACACATTGATGGTGATGGAGAAAGATAGTCAAGGCCATGTAACTCACATCTAACACCAATCTTCTTGCTCGATAGTTGGTCCAACAAATAATATTAATTTTTGTGAAAGTGAAAAGAATATCATGAGATTGGATCAATCGAGTGACGGACAGTAAATTAAAAAGGTAGTTAAGGACATAAAAACAAAATCAACACTAATGGATGAGAGGAGTTTAGTAGTACCAATGCCGCAAGCTTGTTTTTGTGAATCATCAACGACAATTATAAAAGCCAAATTGACAACACTAGTAAAAGAGGAGAAAAGAGAACAATCACTACATATATGATCGGTTGCACTAGAGTCAATGATCCAAGGACCAAAAGAAAGAGATTGAGAGAGGCAAGTAGGTCAATTACTGGTGTGCCACCAAAACAGTGTTACTAGTTGATTGACGTGACTGACACCATTTAATAGAGTCTTTATATGTTGTTGGAGTCATACAAGGTAGATAAGTTGGTAGTGTAGAAGCAATCGATGAATCAACAGTAGATTTTTGGGTAATATTGGGTGGACAAGAGGGTTTCCCATGTAGCTTCCAACTGCTATCAATGGTCTATCCAATGCGGTGGCAATGTTTGATTTTTAGAATTGTGCAAAAGCATCCAAAGTTATTACTGTGTAATGCAAAGGCAGTATTTTCCTACAAACAAAATTTTTGTCTCCATGTGGTTTGAGGAATACAAAGGAGTGGAAATGATGCATAAGTCATACTCTTGTGACAAGACATACAAGCCCAAAGTCATAAAACGCACATCAATTTTAAATTTATTCTTTGCATTTGTAGATGGTGGGAGAAAATCAATAAAATCATGTAAGGCAACATGAAGTCATCCAAGATTACCAGACATAGGGTCCTCTGTACCATCGAAGCAAGAAGTGTCAAGAGAAATTGAGTATAAAGGGCACAGGCCTCACTCCAAACTGATGCACAGTCTCATGGGGACAGAAAATAAGTTTGAGTGAGGTGTGAACATTGAATTTAATAACACTACATATTTGAGCATCAATCTTTATCCATTGTTCTCTAGAAACAGATTCAGCAATTGTACTGAGATGGGATTTGTAGCCCAACCCAACCCACTTAACCATAACCCGATTTTGGAAGCCCAAGTTGAGTAGTTATACTCATCCAGCTTCTCAATATTAATAATATGGTTGGAAAAGATAGGACAATTTGTTCTAAATGTTGATGTGTTGCTGAAACTTGAAATCTAGAAAAAAAAATAATAAAATACTCCAAGAAAAAAGAAAAGTAATTTGAATCACCAAACGAACTCTAATGGAACCACCACCATGAGGGTAGGTGGGCTTAGAGGAGGCGATCTAAGCATAGGTTGGTCGACGACTGCCAGGAATCGTCGCACAATTTGCCATGTGCCAATCAGAGTTTCAGCTGAAACGGGAAGAGAAGATGAGCATGAGGGTGCATGGATGGATGGTTTACGTCGGCATTTGAATGGTTGGATAGATTGGCACAACATGATGGTCTTCAAAGTAATTGGTGGTCAATGGAGATGCATCGAAAAAATCATTGAAGGCAAGACTAGAATAGTGCACACAAACTTGAGAAAAAGGTTCACCAAAAAGAATACTCTAGAATACTTTGGAGATAGTGGATCTACCAAGCCAACATGGTTTTGAAAAGAAAAACTCTAAATACCATGTTAAACAATAGGAAAGAGAAACATTAAGCTAAAATCGTGTTTTTGAGAGGGCAGGTATGCTTTATTTATATTGAAAAAATAGACTCAATACAATAACCAGAAGAGATTTAATATCCTTTAATAATAAAGATATGATATGTGAATAAATAAAATGTTCTTAATAATATTTATATGTATAATGTAGATATTTTTATTATAAAAGATTTGGTCCTTATTCTGTAATTATAACAAGTTTGTAATTCACGGAACAAAAAAAATCTTTAGTGTAGTGAGTTACAACCTTCTAGAATTTTGTTCTGTCCCACATCGCCTTTGCTGCACCGTCCTACGACTACTTTTAAAATCAATCGTGTCACAAACAATTTAATGTGTCTTGCTTTATCCCTTACATTTTAGTAAATTAAACAGACCTTAAATCTAAACAAACTTAGAATTCACCAAAACAAAACATTGCTTTAGATTACACTATCTAGCTACCCCCCAAAAAAAAAGTATGTTATGCAAATTTATGGTATTGGTATCCTCTTCACCAATGTTAAAAATTCCTTCTCAGGAACCCCAAATGATGAACTATGCCTCACTATTTTACTAATCTGCTATCCCTAGCTTGTAACTTTTACTACATAAACTAATTTCGTAAAAAATGTACTAGTAGACGAAAGAAATAGCTACGCAAAAATTAATTACTTGCGATTTAAAGTAGCATGTCACGTTGAAGACTGAATTAAGAATAAAAAGTAGACAGTGTACATTTCTCTTGAAGAATAAGTAACACGGAGAAACTGTACGAACCTGGCACTAACAGATTTGTACATTTGCTGAGCTCCATAATAATTTCCCTCATTCACAACCTTCTCCAATTTTTCAATATTCTGCACGTCCCAAACGCAAGAGACTTGATATTTGACAAAACAAATGTAATGAAGCATAGGCTCCTCTGCTAAGAGTTCACAACAGAATTTTACATATTTTAAAATAAAAACCTCAGAACTCACCGAGAAAGAAAAAAACCTTAACAATAAAAGGAATAGAAAGTATAACCATTAATTTTCAGCCAATGCAACGGTTCATCGTTCAGGGAAAAACATACAGCTTATTTCTTATGAGAAAAGAAAAAAAAATGATTCCATTTAGATGAATCTGGAAAAGGCAGAAGCAAAATTGAAGGATCGCAGATTTTGCTTACCTCTTGAGCGGGAGGTAGTTCGACTTTTCTGGATCTCTGTCGCGACATGACGACGACGCTCTCTTCGTGCTTTTGCGAATGAAAAATAAAAACTGAAAAAGAAAAAAAAGTTGTGTATTTATACAAGGACTATTCGGAGAATTTTGAGTTTCTTTAGGGACTAAAGTGAAAATAAAAAAGTTTGGTTAAACAACCTAGGTGGTTAGGGATAAGGAATAATAGGAAAATTGTAGTGTGAGGAAGATGAGTAGCAGAGGGTTTGTGAGAGGAGCTTCGTTAACTGCAAATGCAGTGTGGCATCGAAGAAGTTTCTTCCCAACGGTAACGGTTAGCGTCCACCGCCGCAAGTTGTTCAAGTTTCAGAGCTTCTCTTCTACCACCTCTTGTTCCTCTCTTCCGCCTCCGGATTTGCCTCGTTTGGCAAAAACTGCTCAAATTTCACTTACCCCAAACGAGGTTTTGCTATGTTTTCTGTTATTTCATTTCCTTTCTAATTGTAAATGTACTTTTTATCTTAATTTCAAATGTTATTGCAGGTTGAAGAAATTGCTCCCAAAATTCAACAAGTTATAGATTGGTAAGTCAAAACCTTCTATCTTGTAATACTATTTAACTTCATATTGTATAGGTTTCACTTCATATTAATGACATTCATTAGTAATTTTATTGTTCTTAATAAATTTTGATTGATAATATGGAAGAACACGGATAGTTAAAAAGAATGTGATAGAGTGTGTCCTACTAACCTGGAATTTGGATTCTGGAGGCTTTTTAGTTGGTTTTTGAGGAGTGGCAGTTTGTTTCTAAATGGAGATTTTGTTGTATTTGTGGAGATTGTTCTTGCAGTGAGCAAAACTTTTGAATTTGGATTGACTTGTATTGTGTGGCAGGTTTGGACAGCTACAGGGTGTTGATCTTGAAAGCGTTGAACCCTCCATCAGAGCAGGTTCTTTGTGAACTTATCATTGTTTTCATCATCTATCAATGATTTTATATTCTTACTTTGGATTTTCTGTACTGTTTGATTGCACTATACCTCGATGCCAAAAAATGTGAAACTTGCTTTGGAAATGCAAAAGGCAAGTTCTTTCATCTTCTTTTTGTGTTGTGGATTTGGGAGGGTTGTAAATTGTGATTACATTACATTCTTTCAGTTGAGAATGCATTGTTAGAGTATTTTTAGTTTGATGACAATTCCGTTTTCAGAGGCACATTAAACGTCAACCCCACTCTCAAATTGAATATGGCGTTCAATCCAATGTTATCAATGGCGGATGGTGAAGGGATAAAATTCTGCCATGTAAGCATGCCATTGCAGCCTATGGCATCGCCATTCACAAAATGAATATGGTGGTTGGCAAAATTCCACCCTGCCATGATGAAGATCATGGTACTGCCATTTAACAACATTGGTTCAATGTCTTTTTCTTGGGGTTGAGAACCTGGGTATGTCTAGGTTGAATGTTAGGATGGAGACAGAGACTTGAGGATGGAGCTCTGTATACTTAAGTGATATGGCTAAGTCATCATTCGATTGTAACATGGCTCATCTGGTCTGTACCACAGGATAATTGATACACCTTACAATAATACTTCCCTTAACAATTGTCCAACTAGGAATCAATATTTTTGATTGTGACTTCGCCTACTTGGCCTACCTGGCCTACATGTCACAAGATAATTGAAGTAACTTGCAACAATCTTCCTCTCAACAATTGTCCATTGAGAATCAAACTCGTGATCTTGACTCTAATATCAATTGTCGGATCTAACGTCTACCACTAGACAAAAAAATATAGTTGACAGTCAGGATGTAACTTTTTTTACTTAAAAGCATAGTAGTCCATATGTCATTGGATTATGTAGCAGCTCATCTGGCTTACACCACAGGACAATTGATGCACCCAACAACAGATATTTTAACTAAAATCTCTAACCAGACAAAAGATGAAATAGTATAAAAAATAGTAATCCTACCAATCTAAGTCTACACTTAGCAAAAATATCATTGACCTGGTTGACATTTCTAAAAGTATGAGACCAGGAATGAATGTGACCTTATACTAAAGCTAATCCACACTTTGGCAAATGAACGGTATTATCCACTCTCTAGTCATTGCTTTCTTATACTTCAACTCGGTCATGCTAGTCTGTTTAAATAATTGTGCTAATTGCCTGGGGTGGTTGTCTTTTTTCTATAACTTTTCATGGACAACCAAGAGGAAAGCGCAATATCAATTGACATGTTAAAGTGATTTTCAGTTAATGTGTCTACAACTTTTTATGCTCATTGGTTCTTTTACATGACTGGCAGAAAGCATCGTTTGCTAATTGGTTTGACTTCACATTTTGATTTGCTAATTATTTTTGTGTTATCTGTAGAAACTGAAAACAATTTGCGTGATAATGCTCCTGAAACATTTCAGCATAGGTGAGTTGGTTGTTTTTCGTGTTCTGTATATGTCAAGTGGACATAACTGGAAAACTAAGGGTGCTAACATAGTGTGTCCTTGACAGGGACGCCATGATCGCTTCTGTCCCGAGCTATGAAGAGCCTTATATTAAAGTTCCGAGGGTCTTAAGCATGGACTAAAGTTAAAATTGCTTAGATCAGTTATTTGGTACAAGGAAAACACATTCAAATCGCTTTTGTTGTACTTTGAAGGAACAACTCTTTTGGATTTTTCGAGGGAATTTAGTTCGGCTCGTGAATTCTGCAGTTGCAGTAAGTTTAAGTCACTCATGTTAGAATAATAAATATACTCATCCATACGTACATCTATACTAATATACATTTACATTCATGTACAAATATAATTACACATACATGTGGGGTTTGCAAAACAAAACAAGATATAACACGTTTGTAGCCATATGTATTATCATTAGCTTGTTGTGTCAAAACATTATCATTACTATAAAATGCTAAGCTGATAGAAAATAAGAATGTTATAAAAAAAAATTAAACTATTATGATGTACTACACAACTTATTTAATAAATAAAAACACTCATTTTCTACCAAAAAAGCATCACATAATCATTTAAATATTTAGTAGACTAATGACCTACATGAACAAAGAAAAATACCATAAACTTGGCATTACATTTTATTATCATTTTTATTGTAAATGACTAATTTATGTTAGAAAACCTAACTAATCACTTTTAATTTTCCTTTTGAATTAAGTTTTTTATGTACAAAAGTCAAACATAATACTTTAGTTAAAGAAATCAAAAACAGTATCGTCAAACTAAAGA
>Ga0123341_1000845_pt1 | contig 21136 bp, 10 predicted proteins | sample Turbeapinknodule_FD_89959 | JGI IMG/M metagenome (GOLD analysis project Ga0123341, IMG submission 89959) | Root nodule microbial communities of legume samples collected from Mexico - Turtle bean Mexico pink nodule | ecosystem: Host-associated > Plants > Roots > Nodule | place: Mexico: Nepantla...
AATTCTTATACATTTTAATCGGTTCAATTGACAAGAAATGGACTTCCATATGAGTTTTGGTGTTTTGGTGCAAGTTTTGGTGAGTTCTTGAAACATAGAACATTGATCCATTTCTATAAAAGTTCCTATTCAATCTCCAACTCAAGTTGATTCCATAAAATGTCAAAGAATCATCTCTATCTTGTTATTGGAATCATATCAATTCTTGCCATGAAAAGTGAAATATAAGCATTATAAGCTAACAATGCAAGGTTTTTGGCTAACTTACCACTCGAAAAGAAGCCCATTAGATGTAAATGGATTCATAAAATAAAGCATAGAGTTAATGTAAATGGATTCATAAAATAAAGCATAAAGTTAATGTAAATGGATTCATAAAATAAAGCATAGAGTTGATGACATCATTGAGCATCATAAGGCCAAACTGGTCACAAAAGGCTATACCTAACTTGAAGGAGTAGACTACCTAGGCACCTTTTCTCATATTGCCAAGCTCACAATTGTTCAATTCTTGCTTGCTCTAGTTGCTATTCAAAACTAGAACTTGGAACAATTAGATGTTAATAATATTTTCCTGCATGGAGACTTAAATGATGAAGTCTATATGGATTTATCACCTAACCTGCTTTTAAACCCAATCAAGTATTCAAGCTAACAAAGTCTTTATATGAGTTAAAACAAGCTAGTAGGAATGATTTGCCAAATTATGTACCTCTCTTTTTTTCATTGGTTTTGTTTAATCCAAATCTGATCACTCTTTGTTTACTAAAAATACAACATTTACTTTCACAATTTTACTTGTGTATGTTGATGATATCATCATTATAGTCCAAGATTCCATAGTTGAAACACAAATTGTGAAACAATTTCTTGATAGAACCTTCAAGATCAAGGACTTGGACGACTTAAATACTTCCTCGATCTTGAAGTAGCTCAATCACACAAGAAAATACATATTTGTCAAAGAAAACATGCTCTTGACATTTTAGTCGATATTGTAATGGTTGCTTCTAAACCATATTCTATGCCAATCACACGCAATACCAAACTTCTTTTTGGGACAAATGTTCCTCTTTATGATAATGATACCTATTGTAGAATTATTAGATGTTTACTTTACCTCACCAACACAAGATCATAATTTTTTTTGTTATGTAGTCTATCAGTCAATTCCTTTAGAATCCAACTAATCACCATCATCAAGCTTTTCAATGGATATTAAGATATCTTAAGTCCAATCCTTCTCAAGGTTTATTTTTTCTTCAAGTTCTTTAATTCAACTTAAAGGCTTTAATGATTCTGATTGTGCATTGTGCATCAATATTATACGTTCCATTACTAGTTACTGCATATTTTTTTGATCATCCCTCATCTCATGGAAATAAAAGAAAAAAACTAAATATTATATCTAGATCATCATCTGAGGCTAAATATTGTGTGTTGGTCACACAACTACTTATAAATTACAAGGACAGACTTATCTCCTCCGTGATTTTCGTGTATCCATTTATTCCCCAACCAACTCTTATTATGATAACTAAGCTAAATTGCTAGACACATAGCTAATAAATCCAACATTAATGAGAAAATAAAACACATTGACATTGATTGTCATATGATTTGTGACAAAATTCAAACTAAAGTTCTTCACCTCTTACCCATAAAATATATTCACCAAACTATGGATATTTTCACAAAATCTTTTGATCAAAGTTCTTTATCAATATTGTTTCTAAGCTATACACACTTCAGCTTTAAGGGAAGGTGTTAGAATACCTTTATTTTTTTTTCTTTAATAGATTAGTGACTTAGTTGATTGTTAACAATAAGCCGATTATTCCCTGTTTCCTCTTTTTCTCCTCTTCTCCTCCTTCCATGCATGAATATTTAGAGAACTAATTTGCTTCTACATAACTTATGGAAAAAACTAGAATAGGCCCCAAACAACAAAAATAAGTGACTAATCACACAACATAAATGATGGTGTGTGTGAACAAATGAAAAGTGGATTTCAGAAGCATAACAATTTTCTTAAGAAAATCTGAAAACAACAATATTCTGTTTGCAATGTTAGAAAGAAATAGAAAGACACGAAGGGTATTTAGGTAAAGCTGCATAAATCCCGCGTAGAAATAATCTTTATTGAGCTAAAAAAAGGCAAGGAAGTTCCCATTCAACTTCAGGTGCTTTACTGTTAGCAGTTAACACAGTTAGTGTGTGAGCACTGAGATAGTTCTAGCTCTGCATTCCGTGTCTCTTCCCCTGAAATTGCTGCAAAATCTTTGTTTTGAGCCGTTAAAGCGTGTTTGTTTATTCTTTTTTGAGTGTTAGAATGTTGGAGGGAAGGTTGTTGGGTGGTGCTATAGTGATGTGGCTGTTGGCATGCAGATGGGTTGTTCCGATGGGAGAATCAGCAATAGGAGTAAACTGGGGCACCGTTTCTTTCCTCAAGTTGCAGCCTTCAACGGTGGTTGATCTCTTGAAAGATAACAAGATTCCAAAAGTAAAGGTGTTTGAGGCAGAGCCTGAGGTGCTTAAAGCTCTCATGGGGAGTGGGATTCAGGTGATGGTTGGGATCCCCAATCAGATGTTGGCCCTCCTCGGCACTTCCCCTACTGCTGCTGATTTGTGGCTTCGCCAGAATGTTTCTGCTTACATCGGAAAAGATGGTGCTGATATCAGGTTTTTCTTTTCCTTTCAAAACCATACTTTGTTTTTATTACACCAAGCACTCCACCAACCTTTACTTAGAGACAAGTTTCTTTTGAGTGTATGTAGAGATTATCAAGAAGTGTGTTTTGTCTTTTCCAACAAAGTTTTTTTAGTATACATGAACAACTTGTTTAAGAATCAAACCTTAAGTTTCAAAATCAATAGCTATTTATTTCCTTAACAATGTCTAACATTAATATTGAAGCCATGATAAGAGTGTGGAGTGGTTTATTTTGTTGCATCCACATGGAGGAAGTTTGCTGAATGATAAAGCTATCTTTTACAATCAAATGGTGTCAAGAATCAACTCCTTACTTGATTATCTTCAACCTTATATATTTTTAATTTATTGAAGAAGAGTAGATAACACACAAATTGAGTTTTTCTGCTCTCCCTGAGACGTGCTTTGCATATTGCACTGGAATTTCTTATGGCAAACTGTTTACGTAACCGATAATATCTAGAAACGTTGCCATGAGTCGCTTAATGCAGTCGTTTAAAGTCTGGAATGTTATTATTATGTTGAAGTCTTGAATTTGAGCTCTGCCAATCGAAGACTATACCTTGAAGTATTTGTCCTAATAAGAAAGATCCTATTCATTTAGCCTGAAGAACATTGTCTGTAAGTTTAACTAAAATATCATGTATACAGTTAAAGAACTTTTTCTTTTGAACCCTGGCTTCTGTTAACTTTCCGCTTCTTCCCCAGCCATAAGTATTAGCTGTTACAGACTTACAGCTAGTTTTTTTCTTTAGAATATTTTGATGTTTAACAGCATTGAAACCATTGTTGTTTTTGTTACAGGTACATTGCTGTTGGTAATGAACCATTCCTCACTAGTTATAATGGTGAATATCAGAACTTGGTGATGCCAGCCATACTCAGTCTACAGCAGTCTTTAGTGAAAGCAAATCTTGCTAGTTACATTAAACTAGTTGTGCCTTGCAATGCAGATGCATATGAGTCTTCACTTCCTTCCCAAGGGGCATTCCGGCCGGAACTGACCCAAATCATCACTCAGCTGGTTCAGTTTCTGAACTCAAACGGTGCCCCATTTGTTGTTAATATCTACCCATTCCTCAGCCTCTATGACAACAAAGATTTCCCACAAGACTATGCATTCTTTGAGGGAACTAGTCATCCTGTCACAGATGGAAACAATGTGTACACCAATGCATTTGATGGAAACTATGACACTTTAGTTGCAGCCCTAACTAAAGTGGGATATGGTGAGATGCCTATAGTAATTGGGGAAATTGGTTGGCCCTCAGATGGAGCCATTGGTGCAAATATGACTGCATCAAAGGTTTTTAATCAAGGTCTCATCAGTCATGTTCTAAATAACAAAGGGACCCCTTTGAGGCCAGGTGCTCCTCCTATGGACATCTATCTCTTCAGTCTGCTTGATGAAGGAGCAAAGAGCATACTGCCAGGAGGGTTTGAAAGACACTGGGGGATATTCTCGTTTGATGGGCAAGCTAAGTATCCTCTAAACCTTGGCCTTGGAAACAAGGAATTGAAGAATGCAAAGAATGTGCAGTATCTTCCATCCAGATGGTGTGTAGCAAGCCCCTCCATAGATGCTCAAAACGTAGCAAACCATATGAGAATTGCATGCAGTGTTGCGGATTGCACCACACTTGATTATGGAGGTTCATGTAACGGGATTGGGGAGAAGGGTAACATTTCATATGCTTTCAACAGTTACTATCAGTTGCAAATGCAAGACTCACGAAGCTGCAATTTTGATGGGCTTGGTATGATCACTTTCCGAGACCCTTCAGTTGGTGACTGTCGTTTTCTTGTGGGCGTCACAGACAAAGGCTCTCACTCCTCTGTTTCTCAGACCAGGTATCGGTGGTGGGTTCTACTACCATTTCTAATCATAATTCAAATTATCTCTTCTTTTTCATTGTGATTCCGAGGTTTCATAACTGGCTTTTTCATAGTAGTAGTCAAGTAGAATATCTGATTTATATGGGCTGATAATATAGTACAAAATATTCAACTCCATTCTTGGTTCTGTAACCACTATAGGAACTAGGCATTGTTGTATCATAATACAAGTGATGATCTCAACACCACAGCATTCAATATTACACATCCTTTATCATTTCTACTTCTTCTCGTGACTTCTATTACACTATTACCATTTCTAATTTCTAACTTGGGCATGTGGAGAGGATCCAAATCCATGTTTACGTCTGAATAAAGTAAAAGTAAAAAAAAAAAAAACATTTTATAGAAGCTTCCTTAAAAACTGGCACAATCATCAACAAAGCTTAGCAGAAAACAGCATAAACATTGAGGATCATAAAATTGTTTCAATTAGTAATGGAGATCATTCATTTCATGATTGTTCTACTCCTAGTCTGTTTCCTAACTCACCATTCACCAACCACTTCGATACTTTGGAAATTTCGACTACACTTAGCTCTAGGTGCTTCTAAATATGTTTTTTTATTTATTTGCTCAGCCAAATAGGAAATAAGATATGTAATACTTTTTTATCTATAAAAATGGAAAGTTTACAATAAGTCGCACGTTTATTCAACCAACTTAAGTATGCATTATACAATAAAAGTGTTGTACCTACAAACTTCTAAATTTTATTACTTACCAAAGAGTTTAATTTATAAATCAACGCAATTTTCAAATTATATGATTACAAACATACTCAATACCTTTTAATAAATAATGGAAAACAAGTTAACGAAAATAACTTTTGAGGTAGTACCTAACTATAACGAAGTCTAAATTTATTATAATTTTTATAAAGTTGAGCTATTTAGATTAATATTAGTTCTACGTTTTTATTTATTTAAATTTCTCTTCCTACCAATAAAGTAAGGCGTTTGTTTTTCTTTCACTTCTTTAAGTTTTAATTCCTATAGCTTTTATTCGTTAAAGTACCACGATTTAATATGTGCTACTGATATTATTCAACTGGAGTAATTGTTAGGAATTTAAAATATATACATATATGTAATATTTTTTTCTGACAAATTAAATTAATTTATACATAAATTAGAAAAAATAAATAAGAAAGTTTTTATAAATTAATTTATACATAAATGAATTTTAACTTATACAAAATTTAGTTTAACCAAAAATTACAAAGAATAAAAACACTTTTTTTCCTGTTATCATTAGATTTACCTTTACACTTCTGCCACAATTACATCTGCACATTTCTGAGTGGCATATTATCAATCTAATGATTTTGTAGACATTAAAAACAAGAAAAGAAGACAATCCATCTTTTGCTTTTAGACATTCATAAAAATAATGTTTCAAATAATATCTCAAATACATACCCTTGCAAAAAAATTGTAATTACAAGAAAACATACGCTGCTAACTGATTTTTAATCACCAATGACCTACACAAAAATAATGGCAAATATAAGAGCAAAAGAAATTGGATAGAAAGGGACATTATCCTTTGGTCAAGGAGGAAAGGCAAAGGTGGTTAGGCACAACAGCTGGCATGCACTCATGTTTCTGGAGCAGCAATTCTTAACCTGGGCAATGTTCAAAGAACTCTTCACAGCTTGCTGAAGCAATTGCACAAGACTTGTGGTAAAACATATTTCTGACCAAAAGTAATGCCAAGGTGCTAATGCTGAAACGCCCGAATAATCTATTTTGTTCCCCCTTTTATTCTCAAATGAAGTAAATAAGCAAACCCATTCATTCAATCTATAAACCTCATCCATCCAAAACGGGAAGACAAAGTTCTACTCATAATGAAAATATAAACAAAGTCCACATCCACCCCTTAGTGAACCCTTCACATCGAACCCCAGTCAAGAACACTGAAACTGACATGCATGATCTAGTTGCGTCAAGTATCATCAACTTGTGAGTGAAAAACAAAACTGGGAAATGTAGTGGTGATATCTCTGCCAAGGAAACAATTTAAGTCAGATGTTAGATGCTTGAGCTTGTAAAATAAAATAGTTCGTGAGAAGTAAAACACAGATATATTATTAGAAATGCCATCCAGGACAAAATCAATCATAAAGGTAATCGTATTGACACCAAAATCCAAACAGCTACAATTTTAAACAAAACTTCTAATATGAATGACCCATGTACAATTTTACATGCATAGTCGAGATAGGTCATGAACATGTGGATATATTTTGCTTCTTTTTAATTATTCTTCTAATGATACGTTGCATTAGCAAAGAACTTCTAAACTTTTAGTTACAATTTTTATTTCGAAACAATTTGGTTAAGTTTTTTCTTTTTTTTCCCTTTTTCATTCCTAACTTGAAAGTGGAAAACAATACACATGCAATTATGAAAGTGCTGAGAATAAGAGGGGACAGGGGAAGATGAAAGATGCATGGATTGTAATAATTTTAAAATAGTAAAATATCATTTCCGTTATATTATGATTTTACTTAGAATACCTATATCCATCTTTTAAAAGACATTCGAGTCAGTAAAGATTTGAAACTTTTACTATAAAAATGAGGTCATTAAAAAGAAGAAGAAAAAAGAAACACCCCCTGTTCTCTTTAGTAGATATTATTATAGGCTTTTGGTATCCAGTTTGAATTGGTAAAAAAATCAATCGAGCCAACTAACAAAACAATAGTAAATTCCTATTGAGAATTGTGTAAGGAATATAATATAAATCATAGAAGGGATTCATTAATAACATTTTTTAATAAAATTTGGGGGTTGTGGTTTGCCTTAGAACACTGGCTAGCATTCACGGTTTGCATTAATAATGTTGCAACTCATTTTAACAAACATATCCCAATATGCTAGGTAACATTTCACTAATTTCCGAGACAAATTCAAAATCCAAATAGTGGTCATAGCAGGAAGGAACTCACTTGAGATACTGAAGTGTCATATTTTTCAGAAGAGATGGATGCCGCAAGACAAGGTTTCGCCATTCTTCCTTGTCAATCTTCCCATCATGTTTGGTATCAGCTTCCTCAAATGTCTAAATAACTCAAGAACTATCAGTGACAGATCACCAGAGAAGATTATAGTAACACAAGAATGATTTTATATACCAACCTCATCATTATCAACTGAACACACAAAACTCTAGTAATTTATGATGTTCACAAGAATAAGGCTGAAGGAATGGTTTACTTTATTTAATAGAAATTCTGTAGCACTTCGGACAGACTATGAGGAACGTTGCATTATTTGCGTAGAGTACACACAATTGTTGCATTAATGAATCACTAATGTGAGATACAATGAAGGATGGACATAAACTGTCAAAAGGACATACATACTTAAATTTGAGAAACAACAGAACTAGCTGCCTGTCGTAAACAATTACAAACACAAATTACACAGATTTTTACTTCATAATTCCCATTGCATATATATATTTCACATGCTTCGTAATATTACTTTTACTTCTATAGATTTTCAAGAGTAAAAATATAAACAATAAATGCCATGCTTACTCTAACACAAAAAGAACTTACGAAAAACAGAAAGCAAGCAAAAAACAAGTACTTATCAAATGCTTAAAATATACAGTCTAGTAATGAGCATAAGTTTTGACATGCAAGTTATCAGGTAATTTAAGCACCTTGTCAATAATACTTTCGACCACATCATCTGAAAGATTCATGCCAGATTCAGCTAGAGTGGCCACTACCATTTGCTTTACCTATACACAAATAACATCAATCATCAATTATCATAGTATGAAACAGATTCCAGGGAAAGAGACATTTTTTTGCCCTACAATTATTCTAAAATATGATTTTAAATTCATTTGCAGTTAAATTATAAAGATACTCAAGTTTTAAAGAGGCAGAAGGAAAAATAAAACTAATGTGTAAATTTTGAGAATGCTTAACCTCCAATGTTAAAGCTATAAGATAAAAATGGTTATTTCAACTCGGGTATAATAATTTAATTCTGATTTTAGGCATCTAACTATATCTCTTGGTAATTAAACATATTCAACCCATTTTCCCAAGTGAGGTCCTTGCAATACATTACCAGTTTCATCTAGGTTGTTCTCAGCTCTCACATCAGTAACTGATAAGAACAATTTGTCAAATTATATTCCAAGATAAGGTCATGTATATTAATATCACCAAAAAAATCATAAAGTTGTTTAATTCCTGACAGGTTATCGCCTTGGCCTTTAGATAAGGATGGCCAATCAACCTTTGAAAACTCTTGAGCTAGACTTGTTTTCAGCCCAGGATGATGGACCACAAAATAATTGAAAATAAACATGCGATTGGCTTAGGAAAAAAATTATGCAACTCAAGGCTGATTCAAGTTCCCAACAGATGACTCTGTCCCACATTGGTTGTCAGATGAGCCAAACGCAATTAAAAAGTAGTCCTACATGGTTGGTAGACAAAAACTTCATTATTCAACATCATGAGAAAACAAAGTTACCTCTTGCCTTTCAATGAAACCTTGCTGTTTGAGATCATACAATTGGAACGAAACTGCAAAAGGGAAAAGTTGGGATTCCTCAACAGGCATATACATTACAATCAATACCAAATGCAATAAAGAAATAAAAAGACAACTACAGAAACAACACATGATCTAGCTCCCTCTCCAATAAATGCCCTTTCCATTCAAAACCCACATTAAAAATGTAGACCAGATAGCAGAAGTCTTCTAAAGAATTTTCATCCTTACACTCAATCTTATCATCAATTGGTGCATTGGGATGAAAGACAGAGAGAGCCCGTGCAAACTCTTCAAAATCAAGTATGCCATTGTGCTTTGTATCAAACAAGTCAAACACCTACAAACAGGAAAAATAAATTTCTAAGGTTCATATGATATGTATATGCTATGCAACTAACTTCATAGTAATCAGAAAATATATAGCACGCAGAAAGGGGCACCCACCTAACAAATCAAAGATTAGACAATAATAGCATAGAGTGTCACATTTGTTAGGCCAAATTGTAACATGGTAAAAGAAACCAACCAGATTATAAAGTATATAAAGGTAGTTGAAAAACAATTTACTATGGAAATTGAAAATATTATCAAAAGTTATGGCATTTTCAGAAAAACAGTGCGCACAAATATTTGTTATATAATTATATTGTTGTTTCTTTTTCATCAGGGGGGAAATGTAAAAGGCAGATGGAAATTAAACAAGTTAATGCTCTATATACCCTATCTGCAAATAAGCTCTCTTTCTTGTTTGTCTTGAACAATGCCAACTGAAATTCCTCCTGCCATGTAAAATAAGGAAACCATCAAAACAAACAAAAAGGCAACATTTAGACCTACAAAAAAAATGCCATAAACAATATAAATATTGTGATTTGTACATAAAACATAATGCCCATGTGAAGTTATGATTAAAAGGTTAGACTAGGAAGGATGCCATTATCCAGAATGTTGAAAATACAAATATCAGAATTTCATAAAACAAAATGACAGAAGGACAGAGCAAAAGATAACATAAAAAACCTTATTAATCAGACCATCATCAATCACCGCACTGCTGATCTTCTTGAACAGTTCATACAGCGCTTCAATCTCACTTACACTAACTGCATTTACAATAAAACACAGGAAAATATTATTTTGTTAATATCTCTTTCCTAGTATTTTTATAAAAAAAGAAAATTGAGAAGAAAACAGATGAATATTCTATAACTGAATCAAGTCTTAAAAAAGGGACAATAACTGAACAAGGTTATATAGATTCATTTCCATCTAACTGTTACCTAAGTCTTCAACAGCTTTCAACAATTTCTGTAGCCAATAAAAGGAACTAAAATAAAATAAAATGGTAATATTGAAGTGAGCATCATCTCCCATTCAGATTGTACAAGTTATGTGTTAAATTATGAATCTCAGAATCTAATTGTATCCTAGAATCTTTTATTCCCATCTTCATTATGTAATTTGGTCCTCAATAATGTATGGCCTCCATCTCCAGTTAACAGTAAAAGACATATATAACTAAGTGTTTTCCACTTTAGTCTTCCAAATATTGAGACAACCAAAGAGGGAAGATAAGGAAAAAAAGAGATACAGGCACAATTAGACACAAGAAAATAATGAAAATGGGGGCTAATTTAATAACTGTCAATGGCAACACTGAAATAACAATAATAACTGGTCTATTTACTCCCACAAAAAGCTCCTCACTCAACATAAGAAAGAAATTCGGGACAATGACATACACACTGTCTCTCTTGCAAGAAGTTCTGGATTTTCTAAACCTCTAGGTTGCTTTGACGAATCGGCATCACAACAATTTACCAGAGCAGCACACAAATGCTTTAATCCGTCTAGGCACTGAACCATGATCTCTTCCAGATGTCAAAACACTCCATACCTGAAATCCAGGAGGTTAAAGGATAAGCTAATCATATGCATATATTTTTATTTTTGCTTTAGTCATTGATAAAGAAAAACAAAGTGATGTGTTAAATGTAAGATAATCATATCGAGTCTACTTCTGCCCTTTGATATAACAACTTTGAAAGATTTCTCAACATATAAAGGAAGACACCTACAAATCAATTTAGTTTTAAGCAGACATCTGCACAAAAACACCTATAAAGATGGTGCAAAGAAGAAGAAGAAGAAGCACACAAATGACTACTATTTATCCTGAGAAAATTGCAGATAACCAAGCCTAAACTTATGCTTGACTTGACACAATGTTAGATATGTGATACTGCCAGCAATAAGCAGATTCTAGCTTGTGTTGACAAACAGAATGAAACATTGTCAATCTATGTTTTGAAGCTCAGACAGTTTAATGGATGAAAACCTTTTATTTCTCATTTCCTTTGAAACATAGCTTCGTCGCAACTCAGACTTAGAGGAAGAGGCATAGAAAAGGATTAGGATACAACTTTATTTGTCTGACAACAAACTAAGCAAAATCTAATGCAACAGATGCTTCTACAATTAGCATAACTAGGGTACATGCATAGTATTAGAAAGCAGTATGTATCAATAAAATGTTTGCACCCCATAGGAATCTATAACAAAAACATCAACCTTTTGTTTGTTACCACTTTCCTAGGGAATTTAACAATTCAATATAATTTTAATACCAGACCGAACTTGACTGAGCCTTCTATCCTCCACCTAAAATTTCTATGCAGTGTGCGGAAGGGAAGTATTTCTACTACCCTCTAAAGATTGCTTTTTAACAGTAAAAGGTGCCAGTAGTACAAAAACTAGCAATTAAAGAATGATTCTATACCAGACACAATAAAACAGAATCACCCCATTCCAATTTCAAATACTCTACACCCTCAACCATGGAAAGCAGAAACATGACATCAGAGAGAAATCAACGAATTTAATCTGCCAATAAACTTGGTTATAAAAACAAGCGACAATCCGATTCAATGCGACGAAAACATATTAGCTAACTGATAACTTCCAAAGCCAGGTAATCGAATATCACAGTTTCAACAGCAGAGCACAAAATTGAGACGGGATTTTTAGCTGGACATGAAACAATCAAGGCAAAAATAAAGCAACAATGTGACACAGGGCACGTCCCTCCTGAATTGGAGAAACACATCTCATTGCAGATTTCGAATCCAGAACCTAAACGCATACTGACCGTGCAACGATAAACAGATACATCTCCATTGATTTTTGATAATACACATCAAAATAAAATATAAAAAAAATTGGGGATTTCTAACGAGATCTAAAGGGATTAATTAAACAATACAAAAAAAAAACAGAACTTTAACAGAATTGAGGTGAGAAGAGTTGAAATGGAGAAGTGGGGTTTACCTTTCAGAGAAAGAAGAAAGAGAGAAGGGGAAGCGAAGGGGAGTTGGACTGAATATTCTCGGACATGTTGGTCTGCCTTCGAAAATCGTAATCGCAATTTAGGAACAGGCAAGCATCAAGGTGGGTTTTTGGTTTTATATATATTTTTGGTGAAAGAAAAAACAAATTGAGGGTTTGATGAAATTGTTGATGAGCAATGGAAGTGTAAGAAGGTATGCAAAATTGAACAATCTTGTTTGCCCAACAAAACTCACTCAATTGATTCTGAATTGTGAATTGTATTTATGGAAAGAATGGTAGAAATGAGAATATCATAACCAAATAACCCTATTTCATATTTGAAACATTACCTTCTTTGGAAGCCATATGTCATGGATCCTAGCACGTGCACACTAACCTTCCCACGTGCCTAACTGTCTCTTCATTTTTGTGTTCCAATTCTAATGCATCTTGATACAAGATTCAATAAATTTAATTATTGTTCAAATTTATTTAAAGTATAATTTTTTTATTCAATGCAAAAATCATACAAATCATTCCAATTTTGAATACCTTCTTAATATGAAACAAAGGCACACTTAATGCTTAGCTATCTTCATAATCCTCAACCTACAACAATTACTAGTTCCTCCATAGTTGACAAAATTTATAAGGCAAATGAATAATAAAAATGATGTATAATTAGTATTTTACAAAATAGATATATATTTGTAGATTAAAATTTATAATAAATAATTCAAATTACAAATTATATTATAAGAAAGATATGTAACAAATAAATATTTTTGGTATATATAAATTCTATTTTAGATTTATAATAAATAATTTATATTGTAATTGTTGTTTTAATTATTGGTATTTTTTATGCATGTTGAGAATCAAATTAGAAATGACATTAAAATTAACACACACACACACAACTACTGTTGTTATTTTTCTTTCACAATCTTCTTTATATTTTTCAAAACATTCAGATCATCTAACAATAGATCGCATTACAAATCACTTATTATTTGTTGGATAACTATTATTTTATTTTATTTTACTTTTCGTTACATGAAGAAAAGAGAACTTGAAATTCAAGGAGGAAATAAAAGCTTATCCCAAACAAAATTATTACTAGTTGATCTAAAATTATTCTTAACTATCTAAAAAGTAATAACGAAGAAGATATATAAGCTCATGAGCTTATAGAGAAAAGTTAAATAAAATTTTTTTAGAGAGATAATGAATTAAAATGAATAGAAAATAAAGTTGTTGTTTTTTATTTATAACATTAAACTAAACTTAAAAAATAAATATAATTTTTTTATTTAACATTTAATTTTTTTCACTTAATATTAATAAATTAGGCCCTTTCAAGAAAAGTGAGTGAAAATTAACTTAAGTTGTTTATAGAAATTTGTGATAGGAACAAAACTTAACTGTATATTTTGAAGACTGGTGGTATGAAACTGATTTCCCTACAATGGACTTTCATAGCTAAACTGCATTTGTAATATGAACGTATTGGTTAGAAGGGACATTTTTAATACACATGTTATCTCTGTGTATCTCTCTTTATCAAACAAAAGGATGTAAAATAACAATGTAAAAAAATAATTTCCCCACATAAAACTCTTTCGGGAAAGAGATAGTACAAAGGATTTATACATTGCTGACATTTATGAGACGTTAAAAAAGAAATAATAAGAATTGAAGTTACAAAGATTATTATTACTGTTGCTGTCATGCTGATCTGAATCTTACTTTTTCACACCATGTTCTGATTTACTTCTTGCCCTTCTTATCATTTTTTTAGGATCCTTGTCCACCTTTCCGCTTGAACTACTTTCATCTCTCACAACCCTGCCCTTCTCAGATTGTGTCTCTGCAATGTCTCCTCTAATAACCATTTTTTTTTCCATGTCCAATGCCAACTTGCCATCTGATCTTTTAGTTTTGTGGTGATGATCCCTTTCTCTAATTTCTTCTCCGTTGAATTCTTCTTTGTTTGGACCTAAAGAATGTTTGCTTTGGGTGTCTCTTGTGGTAGCTGCTCTATCTTTTGCTCCCAGAAGTATTTCATGTGGCTTTGGCAGTTTGTGACTGGAGGTTGCCTTAGACCCTTTGTCTTGTTCGAAGTAGAGCAGCTGCACCACTGTTCTTAATGGCAGAAGCTCGTTTTTTACTGCATGTCCACGCACTTCTGGGGACAATCTTTGGCAGTCTAGAATCCCACACAACCGCTTCTTGTCTGCTTTGCTCATTTCAGGATGCATCTGTTCATGAATAAAACTTCAATCGCATCATATAGCACCTTAAATGTGAATCTGACTTACAACTTGTTCATTCCTATAATGTGAGACTTCTTCACTCGTTCTTACATTCTAACAATCTAAGAATTTCGGTCAACAGATCACAACTCAACTTTATATATGAATGAAATTCGCCATCACATCTAATCCAAAATCTTAAAACATCATGTTCGTAGGTACTCTCTCCATTCGTATGCAATTTGGACTTCTTCATTCACACTTACACTCTAACCATAGACTTGTTATATTTATGCTTGTTGTTAAAGAAAAATCATGTTAAAGGAAGTAATCATAGCACTTAATATTTTTTCCGTTAGTAAATAGCACTATTTTAGCTGTCAATGTCATTGATTTTTCACGTGCAATTGTGCAGCATTGAAGCAGGGAACTGTGAAAAATTAAAAAGTGAGTGCAGGAGTGGTATGGGTAGTTCACCTTAAGATAGATGTTAATTGCCCGGTACAGATCATCATGGTCTTCTCGAGCAATACTGGGCACAGTTTCTGCAAGAGAGACAAACTTTGAAACTTGCATGTTATCATCCCTTGCGACCACTTGAAGATAGGAATCAATAAGCTTTCCAACATTTCTAATTGATCTCAAAAAGTAGCTGTTATCCACAGCACCTGGGGACATTCTTTTCCAAAGCTTCAAGAAAGTTTCCAACACTGCTTGAACTAACTCTGTATCATAATAATTCTGGTCAGAAGAGGATGTTGAAGGGTAAAGCAAGTCACTCACTGTTGCCTCCTCAAACTGCAGGCTGGCTCTCCTTATGAGTTCTGTTTTTGTCACCGAGGAGACACCAAGGTGAATTGAAATGCTGAGAAGCCTAAACAAGAAGCCAACCGACACAGACCCTCTATCTGCAGGAATCATGCTTACAATTGTTTCAAGAATTTTTCTGTTTTTCTCCTTAGATTCTTCTGTTTGAGACACTGAACTGCCAGAACTTTTAAGCTTTGTGATGCCCGGTAGCCACCGGCAGGCATAGACATGCAAAGCTTCTCCGATAAGTTGTGGAGGGAGCACATATGTTGATCTAATAGCCATAACTATGCACCTGAAAAGATCTATGTCAAGATCAGAAACATCTTCCGTCCACCAATCTTTTGGCACAGAATGGTGCTGTTTTTTTGTGTAACCTGGCCTGGTGTAGGTGTAGGACCATTTGACCTGCACACAATAATCGTTTATAAGCTACAAAAAAATCCAACGGTCACACAAAACTGAGAAGGTTTGATGGATCTGAGCTCTTGACCTGTGGAGGTGGTGTGAGAATTTTCTCAATAATTGAATCAATGCACTTTCTGACAATACCAAGATTCTCAGACCACTCCGGCAAAGTAGCAGTAGTTTGAAGCGTTGCAATGGAATCCTTCCAACCTTCAAGAATGCATGAATTGAAGAAAGACTCAAGTTTTCCAACAAAGTTTCCCTTCTCAATGGAATCGTTCATTCTAAGGAACTTGGCAGCACAGAGAGCGGATACAAAGTTATGGGCACTTATGTTGATTGCAATTCCGTAACAAAACTTGGCACACAGTTCGAAAGCATCTTCTCCTCCAGGTATATCATGAAGCTCAAGAGAGACACTCTCCGAATCACCAGTGTCATAGCAAAGCCTTTGTAGGAGGCCACATTTGGGAAGAAGCGGAAACTGCAGCTAAAAAGAGCAGAATTATAGATGAACCAATGATTAAATTTTTATTCATCTTTTCCACGCACACCACATTTTCATTCTAATCCCGATACCTTGTGTAACAGATAAGTGATATCATTGATTTGTATCACAAGGTCTGCAGCTATATCTGATATCAGAGTCCTGCATTACGACAATACATGTTATTTTGAAAAAAAAGTTGTATTATGTCGATTTTTTTTTAGCCAAGAGTTGCTGCAAAGTGCAAAATACCTGGTAGCTTGTTCAGTGTGGAATGTATCTGCCTTTGTCCCAAGTTTCATGAACTTCATTTTTATTTGTTTGAAATCGTCAAGAAAAAACCTCTACTTCAAAACCTGCAAGTTCAGGTATGACTACACCTTGAACGACACTACAATAGATCTCATAAAGTCACACAGAGAGAGAGAGAGAACTAAATCCAACAAAGGGTTATGTCATGATGCATGACCATGAAACAGCAGAATACGGAAGCACCAACTTAGATTTCTTCATTTCAAGCAAAGGGATGAAGAAAGAAAAGGAAATCAGAAATCACTGTAGATGAAGGTAGAAGAATATGACATGATATCCTGTCCTGGTCACTCTGTCGGTTACGAAAAAGAAAATGCTTCTTAATAAGAGAGAGAGAAATTTGCAGGAAGACCATACCTCAACCTCATTGATTTTTATATACAATCCTGAAAGCCCTTCAATTCGTTGAAGATGCTGCCCTCCACATATTAAAGAAAAAAAAAAAACAAATTCCAGTTTATGCCGTTATCCACCAATTGCTTAGAGTTTTGCCAATTGACATTCTTTTATGTTTCTCTCTATGGTACACTTTTGAAAGTTTCTGCCTCAACCGTTAAAGTAGAATAGATGAGTAGGTGAAGTTAACTAAAGTCTAAAAGTATTACAGATGCGGAATACTCTCACTGACTAACACCAGGCTTCAGATTTTTCTGCCTCCTCCGCAGTTCCTGACACATGTAACACAAACTGAACAACATGAAATTTGGTAACCCTTGTTGGCAGATAATCTTGTAACTCATAGGATACGATACTGACCATATAGTTTTTGTACCAAAGTATAAAATAATAGAAGAGAAAGAAGGGAGCTGAAATTGGGAAAGTGCTACTTATAATTAGTATTAATTATGTTAAAACGTTGACTCGAGTCATGATAATCCTTGCATGACTTGATCCCTAGCTGATATGTTTAAATTTGTGTCAGAAAGACTAAAAAAAACTCTAAAAAGTAGAATGGAGGCAATAGTATATGTTTTGGGTACTGAATACTGATGCAGCCCCACACAAGTTGATAATAATAGCAAATGAAGAAAGAAGCTGCAGCACGGCAGAAAATGCACTGAGCATGCATAAACATACATGATTACCTTGGCGGTTGGGTCTTGGCTAGAGAACGGGTAGTGGTAAAGCATGTTTATGCAATGTTTGGAAGTTGGGAATTAAGAGTTAGGTGAGGCAACATTAATGATTAGAGCTTTTATACAGTGCTCTCAAAAGTGTAGTAAATCCAAAACAGATATGCACTAATACACACCCCAATGCCAATCTCTTTAGAAGATACACTTTTGATTAATTCCATGTATATAAAGATACGTGGCTTTGTTCAGACAATGATATGAAAATCGGAGAGAAAGTGATGCACCCAGCTAAAAACTAGTGTTACCAAAAGCTTCCTAACCGAAGGCAAATAATTTCTTGTGTGGCTACTTTGTTAAGTCACTTTCGTCGTGTCTCAAGAGAATTTTGATATATTAACCAATGTACTTTTTTTTTCAGTTTAAACTTAGAATAGGCCAGAGTGGTCCACTGCTATGGTCATCTCAATTATCTTATTCCCCACTAAGCATATAGGAATCAAGAAAGGTGGAGGCCAAACTTTTCTCCTTTCTTCAATTTGTTTCTCTTTTATTCTCAATTTTGGCCAGGAATTACTGAGATAGTACACTACTGCTTTATTTCATAAAACCATCCTCACGTTTTTTTAAAGATTTTGACTTTTAAAAAAAACTTAGCTGCATTTTTAGTCTTTTTAATTATTTAAACTTCAATTGCACAAATCAAGTCTTTTTAGTTTTCTTTCATTTAATATTTAATGAAATTACATTATGACAAACTAGGTATGAGATAGTAGTGAGTAAATATAATGTAGCAGTTAAAAAGCACATCTTCAAACTACAATGATTTAAAAAGAAAAGTATTTCCATTTTAAACAAATTAAGAAGTCATATAGAATGAGTTAGATATAAGATGAAACCGGTAAGGATTGAGAGACAGAAGTGCAAATGAAAAAAAAAAAAAAAAAAAAAAGGGAGAGGCAAAAAGCGAAAAAAAAATAAAAAAAAAAAAAAAAAAGGAAAGGATTGAAAAAAAAAATGGAAAAAAAAAAAAAAAAAAAAAAAACTTGGGAGATTCAAACAGCGCAATTAGAAGAACATGAGATAAAAATTGAGTAATGTTGAGGGATTAAAAATAAGGCAGTGGAAATAAATAAGGGAAGGGGAATCTAAAATTAATTTTGATAAAGGATGTGGTATTAGAGATAGGCTCTCCCTCCCCACTGTTCATTGGTTAAAATCTAACATGCAGCATGGTCTGTGCTTTGACAGACAAATGGTAGTAAAGCAAAAAGTAAAAACCTGTGTTTGTGGCATGGCACTTATTGCCTTCAACTACACAGAAGAATGAAAAACCTACCATTATTGTTCTTTCTTCCAATTAAGATTGCATTCGAAGGCTAGCCATAGCACCTTTTCCATATAGGCAATCCCCACAGATCCCGATTCCATGAACACTAAAATTCAGAAATGTGTGTGCATGGTTAAAGTCAGCTATGTGCTGAATCAATGTTATCTATTTTTATGTTGTTTGATGGCATTCAATAAGGTGTTTAGCCAATTATGTAGACATTCTCTTCTTCTGGAATTCATAAACTCTCTGCCAGTTACCCACTGTCGAAGGGCTTTATCATTTACTTTTGTCCCTTTTCTTTTGGAATTTTTTGAGCACAAATTCCTTTTTGATAAACTTCTATTATCCTTTGACAAAAGTATTCTTCACCTTTTTAAGCTTTTAATTGGTTAAGGAGTGAGAAGTCAAAACCTTAATGCTTTAATTAAATAACTTTTACTTTGTCACATATTTATCTCTCTATAGTTCTTACTCTACACTAACATAATAAAAGACATCAAACACCAAACAAAGGAATTGGAGACGTGTCGAGAATTTGAAAGAGAGAAGGAAGAAGAGAACATACCTGTTGCTATATTATTGGTGCAACTGTAGGAAGCAGAAAAACCTTTACAATTGAAAAGGCTGCACGGTTTAGAAGTAGCTATAGTGTACAAATTGAAGAAATTATATGAAACAGCATGAGTAACCAAACTGAAGCTAGAGAGATACAGTGGCCTAGCACCAACATACATATGAACATGAACATGAGAAGCTGTAAGCTGAGTGCTTTAGTAGTAGTGTTATGCAAGTAATCCTCAGAGAGAGAAAGAGGGAGAGAGAGACTGGGGAATAGGGTGTGTCTGTAACTTATGCTTCGGTTAGAAACAGCCAGGGAGACACCAACTAAAGAAAAATGAGTACCACAATGTCTCCTAACCAAGTGTTACGGGGTACAGCAGGGAATGGAGAGAGAAGGAGTGGTTCGTTGGGATTAGTCAACATGGTAATGTATCAAAAGCATGCCATGATAAATCCATTGAATAGTAAATAGAATGGAATAGAAGAGGGGGAAAAGAAGACATGGGAAAAAAATGAAAACAAAAGGAGTAAGCAGTGTCTTTTCCTTCTTCACCCAACAGCTTGAAATTTGGTGCTCTGTGATTTGAATTACAAAAAGCATGCATTGCAAGTGGGCTAAGACTTTGGAGTGCTCCTATACTAATTGAAAAGAAGCTTGTGTGGGGCCAAGTCTGTGCAGAGATAAAAGATCCTCTGTGCATTCCTCATCATGCTTCCCCCCACTAAACCTCAGCAGGATATTCTTATACTTTTTTAAAAGGGTATCTAAATTAGTTCTTCAAAAGTACTAATATCAGGTTAAAAATTTGATTTTTTTTAACAAAAATGTTTTTCTGCTTGTATACACTTAAGAATTGAACTCCTGATTAAAGACTTAAAATTTAGTTATTTATTATGCCGTGTGATATAAGTGAATAATGTTGTATTACTCGAATGGATTATCTGCATGTCAGCCACGTGTCCTGCCCTATGCCGTTGGTTATATCTTGGTGATGGGATTGGTCTGACTTGAGTGTTGGTTGTTTTGGAGGCCAAACACAGACAAGCACTCCTCTTTATCCTGCGTGTCACCCTTTCATTTTGCTTAATACTTCATGCGTGTGCCCTTCTTCTCTGTGTTCCTGTTCATTCACTCGTGCGTCAATCGTCTTGCTAACCCTTTGGGGACCCACTTGATTCCCTGTCACTCACTAGCAACCCCACCCATCCATTCATTCTATCCCTTCACCTCAACTAACATCTACTAACTATGACTTAATACCCTTAAAGAATAAGCTGCTACAAAGATAAAAACAATGGATTTGGTATTGGTGTCAATCTTTGAGACCTACAACCATATGTATATATAATATCTATCTGTGTGAAATAAGCTCAAAGCAAAGCAATTTCCTCAATGGTCCTACACAAATGATGCCTTGACAAGGAGATG